>ERZ1026862.68-NODE-68-length-55698-cov-47.091368_pt1 | contig 55698 bp, 52 predicted proteins | sample MGYA00380161_ERZ1026862 | MGnify/ENA primary metagenome ERZ1026862 (study PRJEB33269, sample SAMEA4719797) | human gut metagenome | biome: human-associated habitat; feature: organic feature; material: feces | place: Cameroon | collected 2013-10 ... | reverse complement strand
CCGGAAGAGCTGTTCTATCGTTTCTTTGTTTATTTGCATTACTTTATTTTCTTTTGCCTATATTACAATCGAATTTTAATTTTCCTAACCCTTAGCAGAATATTTTTTAATGCAAATTTTTAAAACGTCAAAATTAACCTATCGGACTTGCTCCTTCTTCAGATGCTTATACAGCCACAGGAAGGCGGGAATGAGGAAGAGATCTGCCATAACCCACGCCACAGGGTCGCCGAAGCAGACTCCCGTCCACGCCAGGGCTGGTACCAGCCAGAGACTCACGCCACATCTCGCTATCATTTCCATTACGCCACTCAGCATCGAGAGATTGCTGTAACCCAAGCCCTGGATGCTGTAGCGCAGGATGGTGAGCAAACCTAAGCAAGGATAGAAATAATTGGCGATGCGCATAAACTGGGCAGCATAAGTCACTACTTCTGCCTCGCCCTTATCCACGAAGAGCATCATCATTTCATCGGCAAACGGATAGATGAGCAGGAAGGTGAAAACGAAATAAACCAGCATCATTCTGATGGCAGCCCTTACGCCCTGACCGATTCTATCCAGCTTCCGGGCTCCCAGGTTCTGACCGCAATAGGTAGCCATCGCCACTCCGATGTTCTCGAAAACGCAGGTAAAGAGATATTTGATGCGCATAGAGGCAGTAAATGCTGCCACATAAACCGTTCCCAGGGCGTTGTTGGCACTCTGGAGCATGATGAGACCAATGGCGGTAATGGAGAACTGTAGACCCATCGGAACACCATTGTTCAGCAGAATGCTAATCTTCTTGTTATCAAAAGTCCTTTCCTCACCCTTCGGAATCAGAATCTGCATCTTCTTTTTGATAAACCAGATACAGAGCAGCACGGAAATTCCCTGAGAAAGCCAGGTGGCAATACCTGCTCCCTCTACGCCCAGTCCCATGCCGAGAATCAGAATGCCATCGAGAATGATGTTGATGACCGAGGCGGTAATGAGGAAATAGAAAGGCTGCTTCGAGTTGCCCAGGGCGCGAATCTGACCGGAGAGCAGGTTGTAGGCGATGGTAAAAGGAATCGCCGCAAACTGCAGCATCAGGAAGATGTAGGCATCATCGAACACCTCCTTCGGCGTATTCACCAGGTGCAGAATCTTTCCGCAGAAGATGCAGGAAAGGAAGGTGATGACCACGGCAAACACCACGGCGATGCGGATGCTGTTGCTTACGTAAGCCCGCATCTTGGCATAATCCCTGGCGCCGAAAGCCTGGGCGATAGGGATGGCAAAACCGGCACAGGAGCCGTTGCAGAAACCCATGATGAGGAACATGATGGAGCTGGATGCGCCTACTGCCGCAAGTGCTCCTACGCCAATCCATCTTCCTACGATGGCGGCATCGATGATGAGATACATCTGCTGAAGGATGTAACCCAGGATAAGTGGAATTGCAAATTTGATGATGGCTCGCAAGGGCGAGCCCACAGTCATGTCGTTAGTTGAGTGCATCTCCTATTTTCTGTTTGATTTCTGCCATTTTGTTGCGGCGCTCGATAGAGAACGTATCTCCGTGGGCTTCCACATAATCAAAGAGCATGAACGCCTTGTTCAGGAGTTCATCTCTTGCGGGCTGCCCCACCATGTCAGCCTCGTGATAATAGAGTTCGGCAAGCATGTCCATCTTGGAGAGTCGCTTCTCCTCGTCGGCAATTCCTGCCATCGCCTTCATCACATCCTCGATGGTGGCGATGCTGTAGAAGGCATAAGGGCCTACGTATTGGTCGTAGAGCTCTCTGATCTTCTCACGTCTCACCTCCACCTCTTTCTTTTCGAGCATTCTTTCGAGTGCCGCCATAAACTCGCGAATCAGTCGCTGTATGTAGTCTCGTTGTAGCATATTGTTGTCTTAACTCGTTTATATAGCTATTTTATCCGTTATTGTTGATTGCCTCCACATACTCCCACAGTTTCTTGTAGAAAGGATGCTTCGTCATCGTGTCCTTGTTGCCCAGGATGATGAGCTTCATGCGGGCTCTCGTCATCGCCACGTTCATGCGGCGAAGGTCTTTCAGGAAACCGATCTGGCCTTCATCGTTGGAACGCACCAGGGAGATGAGAATCACGTCTCTTTCCTGACCCTGGAAACCATCCACCGTGTTTACGCTGATGAGGCGGCGGTAAGGCTTGAAGAACTCATACTTCTTGATGAGCTTCTTCAGATACTGCACCTGGGCACGATAAGGCGAAATGATGCCCACGTCGATGCTCTCGCTCAATACCCGCTGCTTGCCTATCTTGGTGAAGTATTCCGCCAGGGTAAGCAGGGTAAGCTCGGCTTCAGCCTTGTTGATACGCCCGAAACTCTCGCCCACAAACTGCTCCTTGAAGTTCAAATCAGAATTCTGATTGGTTACAGATGCAGGAGATGATGTGGATTCAGAAGATGATGTGGAAGCAGAATCCTCAGGAGCATCTTCTCCTTCTATCGTTATCTGATTCTCCTCGTTCGAAGTATCAATCCACGTTATCGGATGGTCGTAATCGAGAATGCTGCGATATTTGATTTGCGGCGCACTCTCCACCTGACCTCCATAAAACCAGTCGCTGGAGAATCGCATGATATCCTCGTTCATGCGGTACTGTATCTTCAAGAGGGTCACTACCTCAGGCTTGTTTTCTGCAATACGCTCCATCAAGGTTTTGCCCAGTCCAGCTCTCAACGCAGCGATACTCTTCACCGTAGGCGGCAACTGACAATGGTCGCCCGCTAAGATCACTCTGCTGGCTCTTTTCATCGGAATCCAACAGGCTGCCTCTAATGCCTGTGCAGCCTCGTCGATAAAGAGGGTGCCGAACTTCATGCCTTCCAGCAGACGATGAGCGGAACCCACAAGCGTACAGGCGATGACACGCGCCTCGCCAAAGAGTTCTGCATTAATACGGATTTCTATCTCGGCAGCACGGCTTCTCAGTCTGTCCATCTTCTGATGAAAGCTCTCGCTTCCTTTCTTGCGGTTGGAGCGCAATTCACGGATAGCCTTGCGTATCGCCCAGAGTTGCGGATAATCAGGATGGCTTTCAAAACGACGCTCATAGGTAAAACCGAGCATCTTGTCGTTGACCCTTGTCGGATTGCCGATACGAAGCACGTTGATACCTCTATCCACGAGTTTCTCTGAAATCCAATCCACCGCCATATTGCTCTGTGCACACACTAATACCTGGCTCTCCCTCATCAGGGTTTCATTAATGGCTTCTACCAGAGTCGTCGTCTTTCCCGTTCCAGGAGGTCCATGCACGATGGCCACATCCTTCGCCCAGAGCACCTCGTTCACGGCTCTTTCCTGGGTAGGATTAAGCCAAGGGAACTTCATGGGCTCAAAGGAAAACCTTCCTGCCTTCTGATGGGAATAGAAAAGGTCTCGCAGATAAGCCAGACGGTTATTCTTTGCCTTCATCGTACGGTCGAGCGCTTCAAACATCAGTTTATAACTCGTTTCATCGAAGGACAACTGCACGCCGATGGGCTCTTCTGTCTGCAAGTCGAGCAAGGAAACAGAATCAGGCACATTAATCACCATTCTGTCACCATCCACATAGCTGACCGTACCGGTAAAGGAGAAATATTTAATGCTCTTGGGATTGGAAGCAGAAGAGGAAGACGTTGCGTTTTGAGATGAGGACATTGCACTTGGAGAGGAAGAAGCTGCACTTTTGAATGAAGCATGGGAAGAAATTTCCCCTGGATGATTCTTGACCTGAAAGAACACGACAGGTCGCCCGAACTCAAAATTGTGGTCAATCTCTTCATCGGAGGTACGGAACACCTCTATGGATTTTTGATTGAGCGAATTATAGAAGCTTTTGCCTATACGTAGTGGAAACCAAGCGTCACCACGTTTCACCTTGCGTCGCATGCCGATTTGTTCCGTCAGTTTGCGAAAAGCCTCCTTTTCAGTATAATACTCCAACTGAAGAAGAGTGCGTTGCTGCAATAAAGCCTGTATAGGAGAAGTTTGTTCCATTTTTGATTCTTTACTTTTAATATATATAGAAATAAAACGCATTTTTTGGGGAATTATTATTTGAAAGATTCGGATTTTTATGAAATAAACTTTTAAACTTTATAAAATAAGCAATGGATGTCCATGAGATAAAATGGCTTAGCATCAATCGAAACGAATGCGTTAAAGTTGGTTATTTTTATCCCGAGTGTGGCTATTATCAAATCAAAAGTCGTAATTTTGCACTTGAGAGCACAAAAAACGAGAAGGTTATTTCATAAAGTCAAAGAAGCGAGATGAAGAAAACTATCATTCTTGAAAATACAACTATCGGCTATCATTCGAGCGGTCAGAATCGAATTGTAGCCCAAAATATCAACGCCTCTCTGCAAAGTGGCGAACTCACCTGTTTGATAGGTGCGAATGGTACCGGTAAATCAACCTTGCTACGTACACTCTCAGCCTTCCAACCACCTTTGGAAGGAGACATTCTCTTATCGAAAACTTCAGAATCAGACCATCTCCTATCCGTCAGCATGTTTTCCCAAAAACAACTGGCAAAATCCATCAGCGTAGTTCTAACCGCCCAAATGGACGACATCCATCTGAAGGTAGAAGAAATCATCGGCTTGGGGCGCTCTCCTTATTCTAATTTCTGGGGTTCACTCTCTCAGGAAGACCAGAAGATAGTGAACGAAGCCATTCATGAAGTAGGAATCCAACACCTCAGAGGTCGCATATTCAATACTTTAAGCGATGGAGAACGCCAAAAAGTAATGATAGCCAAAGCCTTAGCCCAGCAGACCCCCATTATCCTGCTGGACGAACCAACCGCCTTTCTTGATTTTCCAAGCAAGGTGGAAACCCTACTCATGCTCAAGCGACTGGCCCATCAACTCCAAAAGTCTATCCTCATTTCTACTCATGATGTAGAAATCGCCCTGCAACTGGCAGACAAGATTTGGCTCATGGAGAAACTTTCAGCCAATCAGGAGGAAACAGAAAATCACAACGAAGAAGATCATCATGACAAGAAAAGAGAAAGCAATTCCGTCTTATCCGTAGGAACTCCCCAGGAATTGGCAGACAAGGGTGCACTCTCCCACTTCTTAGACACCCCGGAAATCACTTTCGACAAAAGAACCATGAGAATTCATTTTTCATGTAAATAATCGCATCCCATAACAATCACTTTATTCCATTTCTATCATCATATTTAAAGCTCTCATATCACACTTTTTAGGCGAAAATAGTGCAAAAACTGACAAATAAGTGTATTTTTAACGATTAATGAACCTTTTTTAATGATTTCTATACCTATTTTATATAAGATTTTTTATATCTTTGCAACCAGAAATCGACAATCGTATAAATACTAACTTAATATAAAAACAACTGATGAATAAATTATTGGCATTACTGTTGATGATGAATCTCTCCTGTCTATTATCAACAAGAGCGCAGGCTCCAATGGATGGAGGTGTATGGAAAGACAATACCGGCAAGCACATCAATGCGCATGGCGGAAACATCTTCAACTACAAAGGAACCTATTACTGGTATGGAGAAAGCCGTTCTGAAGACGGAAAACCTTACAGTTCGTTAGGCGTAAGCTGTTTTACCTCCAAGGACCTCAAAAACTGGACCAATCACGGACTCGTACTTCCTGTTTCCGAAGAACCGGGCAGCGACATCGAGGGCGGTTGCATCATCGAGCGCCCGAAGGTTCTCTACAATCAGAAAACCAAGAAATTCGTGATGTGGATGCATCTGGAACTGAAAGGCAGAGGCTATGGAGCCGCACGCTATGCGATTGCAGTTAGCGACACTCCCTTCGGTCCATTCAAGTTTGTACGCTCTGGCAGAGTGAACCCAGGCATCTATCCTGTAGGCTTCGCAAAACCAGACACCACAGACCTCAAGCACCAGCTCCTCTACCCAGAACTGAAAGAATGGTGGACACCAGAATGGCGCAAGCAGATAGAGCGCGGCATGTTCTGGATGAGAGACTTTGCAGGAGGGCAGATGTCAAGAGACATGACCATCTTCATCGATGATGATGGCAAGGCTTACCATATCTATTCCTCAGAGGACAACCTGACTTTACAGATTGCACAATTGACAGATGACTATATGGCTCACAACGGAAGCTACGTAAGAGTAGCAGCAGGTGGACAAAACGAAGCTCCAACAATCTTCAAGAAGAATAACACATATTGGATGATTACCAGCGGATGTACCGGTTGGGCACCTAATGCAGCCCGCATGTTCAAGGCTAAGAATATCTATGGTCCTTGGGAACAGTTGCCTAATCCTTGCCGAGGTGAGGGTGCTGACAAGACCTTCGGCGCACAGGGCACCTATATATATAAGGTGGAAACTGCTGCCCAGAAAAAGATGTTCCATGGTGCCGACTATGTGTTCATGGCAGACATGTGGAATCCTAAACACTTGAGTGACAGCAGACACTTGTGGGTACCTATTTCTTGGGAAAACGGTGCTCCGGTGTTGAAAAAACAATAAAAAATACGGTCGCTCTGCTTGTTTCTAACTTAATTTTCATATATTTGCAGTTGCTTAGCTGAAGCTACCGGCAACTTTCAACTTAAAATTATTAATAACAACAAACAATATACAACTATCTATGAATTATATATTTAAAAGTATCATGATGACGCTCGTCTTGGCGCTGGTTCCTTTCATGGGAATCTCTGCTAAGAAGAAGGCAGTTCAGCAGAGCGACCGCCAATATTGGTGCTCGCTTGCCTACAAGATGGCTCAGCCTGTTCTGGAGAACATGGCTAAGGGCGAGTTGCAGAAGAATATGCAGACAGAGTTCAGTCCCAGCTTCGACAACCGCAACAAGAAGGTGCTCTATATGGAGTGCTTCGGCAGACTGATGGCTGGCGTGGCTCCTTGGCTCACCCTTCCTGATGATGCTACAGCCGAAGGTAAGCAGCGCAAGCAGTTGCGTGAATGGGCGTTGGCTTCTTATAAGAATGCCGTTGATCCTCAGAATCCTGACTATCTCTGCTGGGGCATCGGCGGTCAGAACCTGGTAGATGCAGCCTATATCGCTGAGAGTTTCCTCCGTGCTTACGATACACTCTGGAAGCCTCTCGATGAGGTGACCAAGCAGCGATACCTGAAGGAGTTTGCCAAGCTCCGCCACATCGACCCTCCTTATACCAACTGGTTGCTCTTCTCTTCAACCATCGAGAGTTTCATGGCAAAGGCTGGCGGTGATTTCGATGAATATCGTGTCAATTCTGCCTGTCGCAAGGTAGAGGAGTGGTATGTAGGTGATGGCTGGTATGCTGATGGTCCTTCGTTCGCATTCGATTACTACAGCAGTTACGTGTTCCATCCTATGTATCTGGAGACTCTTCAGGCAATGGTGGATGCCAAGGTGAATTCCCGTCTCGACTATCAGAAGTATTATGACAGAGAGTTGAAGCGTTGTCAGAAGTACAGCATCATTCTCGAAAGATTCATCTCTCCTGAGGGAACTTTCCCTGCATTCGGAAGAAGTATTCCTTACCGTATGGCTACGATGCAGCCGCTGGCTTTGATGGCATGGTATCAGAAACTGCCTAAGGATTTGAGCAACGGACAGGTACGTGCTGCCCTCACCAAGGTGCTTCATCGCATGTTCGACCAGCAGAACAACTTCAATGAGAAGGGCTATCTCTCTATCGGCTTCTGTGGAAACAGCCAGAAGAACGTTGCCGACTGGTACACCAATAATGGTTCTCTCTACATGACAACCCTCGCCTTCATGCCTCTCGGCTTGCCTGCCGACCACCCATTCTGGACAGATGCAGCTCAGCCTTGGACTCAGGTGAAGGCATGGAGCAATCAGCAGTTCCCTAAGGATCATCAGTGGAAGGATGATATTGTTACAAAGGACAAATGGTAATTTTATAATGAGAAATTACAAATGACAAATTAGAAATGTTCAAATGCAGTATAGCTGCCGGTAATTTCTCGTTTGTAATTTCTCATTTCTCATTATAATAACCATTTCTCATTTCTAATTTCTCATTTGTAATTTTAAAAATGAACAAGATAATAATGATGATGGCTGCTGCAGCCTTGGCTTTGCCTTTGAGTGCAGCGCAGCCTGCAAAGAAGACCGCAAAGGTCAAGAAAATAAATAAGAAAGAAGTGAAGGCTACCAGAAAATGGGACCACGAACAAGTAGTGGAACTCATCAAGAAGGTGAACACCTACTGGCAGACCAATAATAAGGCTGAGGTTCGTGCCTTCTGGGATAATGCTGCTTATCATACAGGCAACATGGAGGTTTACAAGTTGCTCAAAGACCAGAAAATGCTCGACTACTCTATCCGTTGGGCTGAACACAACGACTGGACCGGTGCTACAGAGGCAAACCCAGCCAAGTGGAAGTACAAGCCATACGGCGAGGGAAAAGAGCACGTACTCTTCGGAGACTGGCAGATCTGCTTCCAGACCTACATCGACCTCTACAACATCGAGGCCGCCAAGGGGAATGCAGAAGCTTCAGAATATATGGTGAAGCGTGCCAAAGAGGTAATGCACTATGAGGCTTACTCTGAACCTACAGATTACTGGTGGTGGAGCGATGCCCTCTATATGGTAATGCCGGTAATGACCAAGATGTACAAGTTGACTGGCGATACCAAATATCTCGACAAGCTCTACGATAATCTCCTCACCACCGACGAGATTATGCTTGACAAGGAGACCAACCTCTACTTCCGTGACGGCAAGTACATCTATCCAAAGCACAAGAGTGCAAACGGAAAGAAAGACTTCTGGGCTCGTGGCGACGGATGGGTTCTTGCCGGTCTGGCTAAGGTGCTCCAGGATATGCCAAAGGACTACAAGCACTACCCGTTCTTCGTAGATAAATTCCAGAAATTAGCTAAGGCTGTGGCAGAAATCCAGCAGCCAGAGGGTTACTGGACCCGTTCTATGATGGACCCAGAACATGCTCCAGGTCCTGAAACCAGCGGTACTGCCTTCTTTACCTATGGTATGCTTTGGGGTGTAAACAACGGATTCTTAGTCAAGAAAGAATACAAGAAGACCATCGAACGCGCCTGGACCTATCTCACAGAGACCGCCGTTCAGGAAGATGGCAAGGTGGGCTACGTACAACCTATCGGCGAGCGTGCCATCCCAGGACAAACCGTTGATGCCAATTCTCAGGCTAACTTCGGAGTGGGCGCTATGCTCCTCGTAGCTTGCGAATACGACAAGTATCTGGCTACGAAATAAACAACATTTCTAATAATATAACCAACCTATAATTATGAGACAGAGACTTTTCATTACATTAGGTATGGCAAGTTTGGCAATGGCAACCTTTGGTATGAAGAAACCGAAGGCTGCCATTAAGCCGTTGAATGCGGCGACAGTCCAACAACCAAGCTATACCGAATGGCACGACCTGCAGGTGAATGCCATCAATCGCTTTCCATTACACACCAACTTCTTCACCTATCCGGCAGATGACTGGGTTTATGAGAAAGACGGTAAGATTGTGAGCAAGGATATCCTGCACATGAACAAGACGGAAAGCAAGTATTTCCTTTCGCTCGAAGGAACATGGAAGTTCAACTGGGTAGAGAATGCCGACCAGCGCCCTACCGATTTCTACAAGGTTGACCTTGACGACTCCAACTGGAAGCCTATCATCGTACCTGGCAACTGGGAAATGTATGGCTACGGAGTTCCTGAATACGTAAATGTGGGCTTCGGATGGCGCGGACATTTCGATGAGCAACCTCCTGCAGTTCCTACCAAGGACAACCACGTAGGTTCTTACCGCCGCGTCATCAATATTCCAGAAAACTGGGACGGCAAGCAGGTAGTAGCCCACTTCGGTAGCGTTACTTCCAACATCTATCTTTATGTAAACGGCAAGTTCGCCGGTTATGCAGAAGACAGTAAGATAGCAGCCGAGTTTGACATCACTCCTTATCTGAAGAAGGGCAAGAACCTCATCGCTTTCCAGACATTCCGCTGGTGTGACGGTTCATGGGATGAAGACCAGGACTTCTGGCGCCTGAGTGGTGTGGCTCGTGAATGCTATCTCTTCGCTCGTGATGCCAAATTGCAACTGGAAGATGTACGCGTGACTCCAGACCTCGTCAACAATTACAAGGATGGCGTACTCCATATCTCTACCAAGGTTAAGGGAACAGGCAAACTGAACTTCATCCTCTTCGACAAAGAGGGCAAGCAGGTGGCTACAGCTACCGGATTGGCAAAGAACGGAACAGCCAACTTTACGATGAACGTAGAGAATCCACATAAGTGGAATGCAGAGACACCTTATTTATATACCCTTCAGGTTTCCCTCTCAAGTGCGCTGAAGAATGGCAACATGAAATCAGCAAGCATTACGCCTGTAAAGGTAGGTTTCCGCAAGGTGGAAATCAAGAACAAGCAATTCCTCGTGAATGGCCAGCCTGTACTCATCAAGGGTGCCAACCGTCATGAAATCGACCCAGACGGCGGATATGTAGTAAGCTTGGAACGCATGATTCAGGACATCAAGATCATGAAGCGCCTGAACATCAACGCCGTTCGTACCTGCCACTATCCTGATGACCCACGCTGGTATGATCTCTGCGACGAATACGGAATCTACCTCGTAGCAGAAGCCAACCAGGAGAGCCACGGTTTCCAGTATGGCGATGATGCAGCTGCCAAGAAACCAATGTTTGCCAAGCAGATTATGGAGCGCAACCAGCATAATGTCTCTATCTACTTCAATCATCCTTCTGTTGTGACATGGAGTTTGGGAAATGAGACCGTGATGGGCGACAATTTCCTCCAGGCTTACAAGTGGATAAAATCACAGGACCAAAGCCGCCCTGTACAGTATGAGCAGGCTCGCCAGGGAGAAGGCACAGACATCTTCTGTCCAATGTATTATCCTGTAAAGAACTGCGAGAATTACTGCAAGAACCCAAATAGCAAGATGCCGCTCATACAATGTGAGTACAACCATACGATGGGTAACTCGGGCGGTAACCTGAAAGATTACTGGGATCTGGTACGCAAATATCCTATCTTCCAAGGTGGTTTCGACTGGGATTTCGTGGATCAGGGCTTGCATCGCAGCATCATGATTCCGATGAAGGTAAAACCAGAATTGCTGACCAATGAGCAGCTCCGACAGATAGAATATACTTATGGTGGCGACTACAACAGTTACGACCCAAGCGACAACAACTTCAACTGCAACGGAATTGTAGGTCCAGACCGCCAGCTCAATCCTCATGCCTACGAGGTGGCTTACCAGTACCAGAACATCTGGGCTACCCTGAAGGATGCAGCTAAGGGCGAAGTGAACGTGTATAACGAAAACTTCTTCCGAGATCTGAGCAACTATGCTTTGGCATGGAGCCTCATCGAAGATGGTGTGGAGACACAGAACGGTACGATCGCCGACATCGACGTAGCTCCTCATCAGACCAAGACTTTCACCCTTCCTTACGACCTCACCAAGGCAAAGGGCAAGGAGATTTTCCTCAACATCGACTTCCGCCTGAAGAAGGCTGAACCGCTGATGGAAGCAGGACAGATTGTTGCCTACAACCAGTTGGTAGTAAAGGCTAATAAGTGCGACAAGTCATGTGCAGCCAACCAGGCAGAGACAGGCAAGGTAAAGAATGTAAAGACCAAGTTTACAGACAAGAAGGGCGAACAGGACATTACCGTTTCAACAGCCGACCTGACAGTAAAGGTAAACCGCACAACCGGTCTTATCTCTGAATACACCTATCAGGGCAAGTCATTCCTCGGCGAAGGCGGTACTTTGAAGCCAAACTTCTGGCGTGCTCCTACCGATAATGACATGGGTGCAGGATTCCAGAAGAAATTCAAGGCATGGAAAAACCCTAAGTTGGAATTGAGCGGAATTACCGTAGAGAAGAACAAGAAGGCGAATACCTACACCATCTGCGCCAACTACAATATGCCAGAGGTCATGGGCAAGCTGGAACTGATCTATCAGATTATGCCAAACACAGGAGCCGTAAAGGTGACCGAGAACTTCATCGCAACAGAAGGCGAGAAAGTGAGCGATCTCTTCCGCTTCGGTATGCTGATGCAGTTGCCATACGAAATGGACAAGAGCCAGTACTACGGCCGTGGCCCTATCGAAAACTACTCCGACCGTGAGGACTGCATGAAGATCGGCATCTACAGCGAGAATGCAGACAACCAGTATTTCCCATACATCCGCCCACAGGAAAGCGGAACCAAGGGCGACATCCGTTGGTGGAAGCAGACAGATGCAGCAGGCTTCGGATTCATGGTCAAGAACTGCAAGCCATTCTATGCAAGTGCCCTCCACTTCGATACAGACGAGTTGGATGATGGCGATGAGAAAGATCAGCGCCACAGTTTCAACCTGAAGAAGTCAAAATACACCAACCTCTTCCTCGATGGCGAGCACATGGGTGTAGGTGGCGAGAACTCTTGGGGCGCATGGCCTTTGGAGAAATACCGCATTCATTATGGCGACAAGACTTTCAGTTTTGCCATTATCCCATTGAACAAATAGGAAAGAACCCGTTAGATTGAGGCTCATCAGACAAAAAAATAGAGCTTATGAGCAATAATCCAACATATTTAATCAGAAAGTCCACCCCATTTGGAGTGGATTTTCTGTATCTTTGCAAACGCATTAAGCAATACAACTTAATTATTCAATAAGAATATCACAAAATAAGAATAAACCTAAAAATAAACAACGTAAACATGAGAAAAACGAATATCTTCGCTGCCCTTATGCTGGCAGCCATGACTTCGCTCGGTGCTTCAGCACAGCATCAGTTTGCAGTTCAGGCAAACAAGCCTGGAGTAGAAATCCAACCTACCATGTATGGTATCTTCTTCGAGGACATCAACTTTGGTGCAGATGGCGGTCTCTATGCAGAGATGGTAGAAAACCGTTCCTTCGAATTTCCACAAAGACTGATGGGATGGAACACCTTCGGAAATGTGACTGTAAGTGACGTAAAACCAGCCTTCGACCGCAACCCTCACTATGTGACGCTCGAGGCATCTGGTGCACGCGAAAAACAGACCGGTCTTGAGAACCGCGGTTTCTTCGGCATGGGCTTGAAGAAGGACATGAAATACGACTTCACCGTCTATGCACGCCTTCATCTTCTGAACGGCAAGCAGACCAAGATTCGTGTGGAACTGGTCAACTCAAACAATAACGTAATTGCCAAGCAGAGCATTACCATCACCAACAACAAGTGGCAGAAATATACCACCACACTTACCTCTCCACAGACAGACGCCAAGGGTTTGATGCGCGTATATTTAGAGAGCGGAGAGAGCGTGGACCTCGATCATATTTCTCTCTTCCCACAGGACAACTGGAATGGACTCCGTGCCGACCTGGTACAAGACCTTTCAGATTTGCATCCAGGCGTATTCCGTTTCCCTGGCGGTTGTATCGTAGAAGGAACAGACCTCGAAACCCGTTACGACTGGAAGAAGTCAGTAGGTGCTCCAGAGAACCGTCCTCTCAACGAGAACCGCTGGAACTACACCTTCCCTCATCGTCTCTATCCTAACTATTATCAGACATACGGATTAGGATTCTATGAGTACTTCCTCCTTTCAGAGAAGATCGGAGCCGATCCGCTACCAATCCTTTCAGTAGGTCTGTCTTGCCAGTATCAGAATAGCGATAACGACAAGAATGCCCATGTAGCCGTAGATCAGCTTCAGAGCTATATCGACGATGCCCTCGACCTGATAGAATTTGCCAATGGTCCTGTAACATCCAAGTGGGGTAAGCTCCGTGCCGACATGGGGCATCCAGCGCCATTCAACCTCAAGCAGATAGGTATCGGAAACGAACAATGGGGACCACTCTACCCAGAGCGTTTGCAGAAGTTCATCGAGCAGATACGTGCCAAATATCCAAAGATCAAGATCTGCGGATCATCAGGTCCATCAGCCGACGGCAAGGACTTCGACTATGGTTGGGAGCAGATGCGCAAGTTGGGCGTTGACATGGTAGATGAGCACTATTACAAGAGTCCAGACTGGTTCCGCAGCAATGCAGGCCGTTATGACAATTACGACCGCAAGGGTCCTAAGGTATTTGCCGGTGAGTATGCAGCCCATGCCAAGCATGATCCAAACTCATGGGAGGCAGCCCTCTCAGAAGCAGCCTTCATGACAGGTTTAGAGCGTAATGCAGACGTGGTTTACCAGGCAACCTATGCCCCACTCTTCGCTCATGTAGAAGGCTGGCAATGGCGTCCGGACCTCATCTGGTTTGACAATCTGACATCCGTGCGTTCAGCCAACTATTATGTTCAGCAGCTCTATGGACTCAACAAGGGAACCCATGTATTGTCACTCACAGAGAATGACAAGACCGTGAAGGGCGAAAACGGCCTTTATGCCACCGCTTGTTTCGACAAGCATACTAAGAGTTACATCGTCAAGATTGCCAATACCTCAAATGAGGAGAAGGAAATCACAGTCACCTTCAACGGCTTGAAGAAGCTTAAAGCTGGCAAGGTAACCGTTCTCCATGCTGATGATATTCAGGCAGAGAACAAGATAGACCATAAGAATGCCGTCGTGCCAGTAACCTCAGACGTTCAGGCAAACGGTAACGTATTGAATGTGAAGATGAAAGCAAACAGTTTTGCTGTTTACAGATTCTAAACAACAGAGCGTTGATTTTTTACAATAGAAAAGAAAACAATAAAGCCCTGTCAGTTACAACAACTGGCAGGGTTTCTTCTTTCTTTTATTTCATACTTCCTTTCTCAAAATAGGGAACTAATTCCTTCTTCACGTCGAAGCAAGGAGAGGCCTTGGCGAATCTGTCCCTCGCCAGAGATCCACCACATCACCCAAGCGGCGCTTATCCAGCTCTGACGGGCGAAATTCTTAGGTAGAATTCCCTTCAGTCTTTCGTTTTCACGCTCGATGGCAGTCAGCGCATCATCTATCACCATTTGCCATTTTCTATCTATTTATATTATAATAAGGTAATATAGTATCTATTTGAAAGCTAAAATTTCCTGCTGCCGCGCTAAAAAAACGCATCAGAAAGCCCTTTTTAGTGATTTTTTCTTCATTTCCCTGCATTTGCTCCACAGAAAATGAAGAAATCTGAAAACATGAAAAGGGCGAATACCAGCGCCTGAAACACGCTGATATTCGCCCTTCGATATACACATAAATACTGGAGAGTATTTTGACGGCTCAAAATTACACCACCACATAATGAGCTGAGTATTAAATAGTTATACATATATCTTATCGATTAATTTTCTATTTTAAGTCTTAGATTGCATGGGGATTTCCCCACTAAGCATTTACAAGAAACAAAGAGGTATAAAAAATAAGGGAAACACCAAATTTAATGCTTTCTTTAACGGAAAAGTTATTTTTGAGGCTATTTTTGCGATTTAAGACCTCGAAAATGGCGAAAAAATGAAGCAGAAATGCCAAAACAAGTACTCCAAAATGCAGTTTTAGTAAAGAAACACAACAAAATGATAGGCAAGAAATGGATATTGAACATGGATTTTCTTAGAATTTGAGAGACAGGAGCATATAAGAATAAGATTTTTCCGGAGAGAAAAAGAGGGTTTCAATAATCATATAACACACTGATACTCAAGTACTTCTAACTACATCTTATACACTAAGACACTTGCTATGAAGAAAACAAAATCCGGTCATTTGGTCAAAGTCATTTTCGGTCAAAATGAAATTTGAATCGGTCAAAATGGTCTATAATATAATATAAATATTATTTATATTATATTATAGGATGACCGAGCGCTCCCGAAAACGATTTTGACCGAACATGACCATGACCAAATGACCGCTTTTCTAAAATTCTGAGTCACAAGCCTTCATTTTCTTCAAAATCAGTCAAAATGCAGCAATTGATTTCCGAAATGTCGTTGTAAAGCACTATCAGTCAGACACTTACAGACACCCCTAAAAAATCTGTAGCGGAAAAATTTGTTTTCAACTCCAAATTGTTGTACCTTTGCACCAGCAATCGAAAGAAAGCTTCTCTTGTACCGAAAGTCGGTCTTCATAGACGACACATCCTGATCTTATTCGATGTCAGGCGTCGGACATCAATGACGACCAAAATAAGGGCAAGAAATGGGGCTTCTGGGAAATTGAAATATCAACCATCTAAACACACACAAAGTATGATTAACTACAGCATTACCATGCGCTCAGTGAACAGTAACCTCATTGCCGATGCAGAGTTCAACCTCGTAGCCAGCCGTAGCGCTCAGGCTGCAGTCATCAAGGCCATCAAGGAGGGCAAAGCCAACGTGGATCTCAGCACTCCAACTACTCCTGGCGACGGCTCAGATGGTGGTGGCTCTAACCCAAGCGGCGACAATAAGGGCGACGCAGGACAGGACGGCAGCGGCGAGGACAACGAACTGTAGAAGGGAAATTAACCTCATGTGAAACACACAAAGAATTTAAGTTTAACCTTTAAAAATTGAATCAATATGAGTAAGATGAAAGCAGACACATGGAAGACCATTCTTCAAATCGCCATCAGTTTCTTAACGGCAATTGCAACCTCGCTGGGCGTTACAAGTTGTATGGGATAAAGGAAAGATATTGCGTTCAAGCAAATATTTATCATGAATTAGTTTTTAGCACTATTGCATTTGTTGGTGTGTATTACAAAGCAAGCCCTCAGCTGAGATAGCTGGGGGCTTTCATTGTTTTATGACATGATATCCCCTTTTGTCTGAGCATGCTATGATGGCATTGGCTATATATTAAATATCAAATCCCATGTCTCGCACAAGTTGCTTGACTACATTGACTTTGACGGTTGAAGCATCCTCTTTATCATAGAGAAGAAGTAAAACCACTTGACCATTTTCTACATCAGTAAGGACATTGAAAGTAATGACTCTTGCTCCACCTGATTTTCCTTTGCCTTTAGCTTTGATCGCCATACGGATTTTGCGTATGTTTTTTGTAATTTCATCACCTTGCAGAGGGTTGTCCTTAATACTTTCGAGAAATTCCTTGTAGTCTTGTTTAAAACTTGGATATTTCTTAGCAAGACGTTTTGCTTCTTTTGCAAAGTCGTCAGAAACCGATACTGTAATATTACAACTCATCAAGCAAACTATCTGCAGATTGAAGTTTACGCTTTCCGGCAATGGCTTCCCTTACCTCTGTCAAAGCGTTTCTGAGTTCTTTCATCAAGTCGCGCGATGAATCAATACTATGACTTCCGTCATCGGGGAAGATGCGGAAATTTCCTGCACGCGATTTTAGGACTACGTGCTCTCCTGCTTTTGCCAAATTCAGATACTTTGTCTGATTAGTGCGAAAGTCTCTTGTGCTAATTACAACCATAATTCTATATATTTGTTTACGATGCAAAGAAAGTGCTACCGTTTCTTCTGCAAAGATACGGTTTTTTATTGAAACTGCAATCAAAATAGTAACCAAATTAACATTATTTGGTTACCAAATAAGCTTTACAAGGGGTAATGGATATGGTTCAAGTATATGAGTCATAATAGGTATCTTCATTATCGCAATCTTAAATGACAAGTTGGACTGAAATCCCGACTTGATGACTGCTGATTTCATCATATTTTGTGAAAATTCATATAGAGATGAGCAAAATATATAAATTTCTGAGCACTTTTATTATTTTTTTCTTACCTTTGCAACAACTATGTGCTCGTTTCTCAGGAAATAGCACATTTAAATATCAACTGAATAACGGAAAAGATGAAATATGCTTTAGTTACAGGAGCGTCAAGAGGTATTGGAAAAGCCGTGGCTTTACGACTTGCCAAACGGGGCTTCTGCACGATTATCAATTACTTGAACAACCATGAGGCGGCGGAACAGGTAAAACGGGAAATTGAGCAAGAGGGCGGCTATGCTGAACTCCTGCCCTTTGATGCGTCTCAGCCTCAACAGATAGAGGCTGCCATAGACCAATGGGAATCTGCGCATCCTGATGAGTGGATCTCCATACTGGTAAATAATGCTGGTATCAGAAGAGATAATGTCATGTTCATGATGTCCAACGATGACTGGCACGATGTTCTCGACACCAACCTCAACGGGTTCTTCTACATCACCCGCAGACTCTTGAAGCACATGATGCCACGCAGACATGGCGGACGTATCATCAATATGGCTTCGCTCTCAGGTATCAAGGGAATGGCTGGACAGGTAAACTATAGCGCTGCAAAGGCTGCGCTCATCGGAGCTACCAAGGCGCTGGCACAGGAGGTGGCGCCCCGCAACATCACAGTGAACGCTGTGGCTCCGGGATTCATCGCTACAGACATGACAAAGGAGTTGCCTGAAGATGAACTGAAAAAGATGATTCCTGCGGGAAGATTTGGCAAGGCGGAGGAAGTGGCTGCCTTGGTGGATTTCCTGGCTTCTGACGAAGCTGCATACATCACGGGAGAAGTCATCAATATCAACGGGGGGCTCTACACATAATATATATATTACAAGATAATGGAAAGAAGAGTTGTCATTACAGGAATGGGTATCTGGTCTTGCCTTGGCACAGATCTGGATACCGTCAAGGAATCATTATACGCAGGAAAATCGGGTATCGGAATCCAACCGGAACGATTGGAATACGGCTACCGTTCGGCTTTGACCGGTATAGTGGAGGAACCTGTCATTACCAAACAAATGCTCGACCGCCATACGCGTGCCGGAATGTCTGAAGAGGCTAAATATGCCTATATGGCAAGTGTTCAGGCTTTTCAGCAAGCCGAGATTTCGGATGAGTATCTCCGGGAAAATGAGGTGGGATGTATTTTCGGCAACGATTCTTCTGCCAAACCCGTTATCGAAGCTGCCAAAATCATGGATGAGAAACATGATTCTGCCATGCTCGGATATGGCATCATCTTCCAGTCGATGAACTCTACCGTCAACATGAATCTCAGTACCATCTTCCATCTCCGGGGAATCAACTTCACGGTCAGCTCGGCATGTGCCAGCGGAAGTCATTCCATCGGTTTGGGATATATGATGATCAAACAGGGCTTGCAGGAGATGGTGCTCTGTGGCGGTGCGCAGGAAACCAATTATTACTCCATGGCTTCCTTTGATGCGCTCAGCGCCTTCTCTATCCGCATGGACGAACCTGCCAAGGCAAGCCGTCCTTTCGACCGAGACCGCGATGGACTCATTCCAAGTGGTGGAGCTGCCTCTCTGGTACTGGAAGATTACGAGCACGCCAAAGCACGAGGCGCCAATATTCTTGCGGAAGTGGTGGGATATGGTTTCTCCAGCAATGGTGGGGGAATCAGTCAGCCATCAGACGAGGGTAGTGTCGTTGCCATGAGCCGTGCGCTGAAATCTGCCAACGTGACGGAAGAGGATATTGACTACATCAACGCTCATGCCACCAGTACACGACAGGGCGATATGTATGAAGCGATCGCCCTCGACAGAATGTTCAACGGCAAGCACGCCCTGATTTCTTCTACCAAGGGAATGACCGGGCACGAATGCTGGATGGCGGGAGCTTCGGAGATCGTTTACAGTACGCTGATGATGCAGAACCATTTCGTGGCCCCTAACGTGAACTTTGAAAATCCAGACGAATATTCCGAAAAACTCAATATTGCGACAAAGACGGTAGATACGGAAATCAATACCGTACTGAGCAACAGTTTCGGTTTCGGAGGAACCAACTCGGCTCTGGTCATCAGAAAATTCAAGGAATAATTATTTCTGAAAAGAAAAATAAGCAATCATTATGAATCTATTCAAGTCAGAAAGCGACCGCTATTCTCAGGAGCAGTTATCTGCCCGTGAAGCTCAGCGACAAGCAGAATTCATCGCGTGGGGCCCCGTCATCTTCCAGATTTCCAGGCTCATGCTGAAATGGGGTATTCTGGAGGAAATCAGAAACAGTATTCAGGGGCTGACCCTTGAGGAACTGGAAGGGAAAACCCGCCTCTCCAAGTATGCGCTCAAGATTTTGCTGGAAGCTTCGCTGAGTGCTGGTATCATACTGATAGACAAGGATTCAGACCGCTATACGATTTCGAAGACGGGTTGGTTTCTGCTCACGGATGCTGCTACCCGGGTAAATATCGACTTCAATCATGATGTCAATTACCAGGGATTGTTTTATCTGGATGAAGCCTTGGAGACCGGGAAGCCTGCCGGGCTGAAGACTTTAGGCAACTGGCCTACCATCTACGAGGGATTATCTCAGCTTTCTCCGCAGGTACTGGAGAGCTGGCTCAATTTTGATCATTTCTATAGTGACCATTCTTTCGACAAGGCGCTGGAAATCGTTTTCTCCAAAGATACGAAACATCTGATGGATGTGGGTGGAAATACAGGTGAATTTGCGCTCCGTTGTGTGGATGGCAACCCACAGGTAAATGTCACCATCGTTGATCTGCCCGGACAGATAGGAATGATGAAGAGGAATATTGAGGGCAAAAAGGGAGCTGACAGAATCCATGGTTTTCCTACGGATATTCTGAAAACTGAAAACCAGTTCCCTACCCTGAAAGAGATGGCTCCTGCAGAACAGGGCGGCAACTGGGATGCCATCTGGATGAGCCAGTTCTTAGACTGTTTTTCGGAAGAAGAAATATACAGCATTCTGTCAAGAGTGAGCCAAGTGATGTCGGAGGATACTACCTTATACATCATGGAGACTTTCTGGGACCGGCAGAAATACGAGACTGCATCGCTCTGCCTGACCATGACAAGTGTCTATTTCACGGTCATGGCAAATGGAAACAGTAAGATGTATCATTCCGACGATATGATCAGACAGATAGAACGTGCTGGACTCAAGGTAGTAGCCATCCACGACGGAATAGGTCACGGCCATTCGATACTGGAAGTAAAAACAAGAAAGTAAACATTCATATAAAATTTGAACTATCACATGGAAAGAAAAGAAATAGAAGAAAAAGTAAGAAACTTCCTCATTGAGGATTTGGAGATTGATGAAGAAAAGATTGCTCCTGAAGCTAAATTGAAGGATGACCTGGGCATAGACAGCCTCGACTTCGTGGATATTGTGGTAATCGTGGAGAAGAACTTCGGATTCAAAATCAAACCGGAAGAAATGCAGGGGGTTACTACCCTCACCCAGTTCTGTGATTATATCGAGAGTAAAGTGGGATAAAAGGGGGAAGTGATAAACAAGGATCATTTGATGTGAAGAAGAATACAACTTTCGGTAATGCCTGGATGCATCGCCAACTCATCAACATGCTCAGGTTTGTGGACGAGCGTTTCATCTATGTTTTCGCATGGACGATGATCATGCCCGTCTGTTTGCTGCTAAATACCAACCATAGCCGCAGCCATGCCTATCGTTTTTTCAGAAACCGTATCGGTTTGGGCAGATGGAGCTCTGCATGGCACACTTACCTCAACCATTGCCTGTTTGCCACGGTTGTGATAGACCGCTTTGCCATGTTTGCCGGTAAAAGGTTTGATATTGAGCAGGAGGGTGCCGAATATCTGAGAGAGCTGGCTCGCCAAGACGATGGTTTCCTGATGTTCAGTTCACACATCGGCTGTTATGAGGTAGCTGGCTATTCTCTGACTCCGCCAGGGAAACGCTACAACGCACTTGTGTATGGAGGCGAAAAAGACAGGATTATGGAAGGAAGACAGGAACAGTTTTCGGAACACAATATCACGATGATTCCTGTAAAAGAGGACATGAGCCATCTGTTCAAAATCAACGAAGCGCTGGTCAATCATGAGATTGTCAGTATGCCTGCCGACCGGGTGATGGGTTCCTCGAAAACCATCCCAACGGAGTTTTTAGGAAAAACGGCTCATTTTCCATCGGGTCCATTCGCAGTTGCTACGATGCGCAATCTGGAAGTTTTAGCCATCAACGTGATTCGCATTTCCAGGAAGAAGTACAAGATCTTTGTGGCTCCCCTCGCCTATGACAAGCAGGCACCCCGGAAGCAAAAGATGGAGCAACTTGCCAAGAAATATGCAGAAGAGCTGGAACGTCTTGTGCGACAATATCCAGACCAATGGTACAACTTTTACGATTTTTGGGCAGATAAAAATGCCGAACCATCCATCGCATGATGTAATCAAGATAAAGACATGAATTCAGATATAGAAAATCTGGCAGGACTGGAACTCAGCCAAATAGATATACACGAACTTCTGCCACAACAAGAGCCGTTTGTCATGATAGACCGGCTCGTCTATTGCGATAAAACCGTCACGCTTGCAGAGACAGAAATCAGGAACGACCATATCTTTGTTGAGCATGGGCACCTTACTGCATCTGGCCTGATAGAGAATATTGCACAGACTTGCGCAGCACGGATTGGATATTACAACTATATTCATAAGAAAGAAATCCAGATTGGTTTTATCGGGGCCATACGCAATATGGATATCCATCAGCTTCCACCTGTGGGAGAAATCCTCACCACCCGTGTAGAAGTGAAAGAAGAAGTCTTCGGAATGACCTTAGCAGAAGCGACCGTCTCCTGGAGAAATCAGGTTTACGTAACGACTGAAATGAAAATTGCCGTTAAAGAGTAAAAAGAAAGAAAGATGAAAGAACTGAAAGAATCCAAAGAACTTGAAATACGTTTCAGCGAAGTCGATTCAATGAACGTAGTTTGGCATGGTTCCTACCCGCTCTATTTTGAGGATGCCCGCGAGGCTTTCGGCAAGAAATACGGGTTAGAGTACATGAGTTTCTTCAATCATGGCTATTTTGCTCCTATCGTAGAACTCAGTTTTCACTATAAGAAACCTATCAGATATGGCATGCGTCCACGCATCGACATCATCTATCGCCCTACTGAAGCGGCAAAGATTGTTTTCGATTACGAAATCCACGATCAGGAAGACGATTCTCTTATCGCAACAGGCCATTCCGTACAGGTTTTCATGGATTTGAATTACCAGCTCGTTTGGGATAATCCACCTTTCTATCAAGAATGGAAAGAAAGACATTCTAAATGAGAAATGAGAAATGAGAAATTGAAAAGAGGTTGAATTATGGCTTATATCATAGCAGATAATATCATTTCTCCATTAGGGGAAACATCAGAGGATAATTACCTGTCAGTAAAATCTGGCAGGTCGGGCATCCGTGCTTATGAGCCTGGAACATGCAATATTCCAGAAGGCTTCAACGCCTCTCTGCTATTCGAAGACTTCGAGACTTTGGCCCTAAAATCTGCACAAAAAGCCATAGGGAATGCGCAAAAGAATATTGCAAATGAGCAAAAAAATATAGGAAATGGACAACTTGAACTGAAAGGAAAGCGCACAGCTTTTATTCTCAGTTCTACGAAAGGAAATATTGAGGAAAATATCTCCTTGGCAGATTCTGCGCAAAGAATAGCCAGCCAGTTGGGAATAGACTCCAAACCTATTGTCGTTTGTAATGCTTGTATTTCCGGACTTTCTGCCTTGATTTTGGGCAACAGACTGATAGATTCTGGCCTGTATGATGCTGCCATCGTATGTGGTTGCGACACGCCCCGGCAATTCATCCTGTCCGGTTTTCAATCCTTGAAAGCGCTTTCCCCTGAACCTTGTCGCCCATTTGACATGGAACGGATGGGACTCAATTTAGGCGAAGCTGCTGCTACCCTTATTCTGAGCAAAAATCCTATCCAGGGAAATTCCTGGCGAATGGGGGATGGTTTCATCAGAAATGACGCTTTCCATATCAGCACCCCCTCCAAGACTGCAGATGGTCTGTATCTGTCCCTCCAAAGAACTTTGGAATCCTTCACGAAAGAGATTTCATCCACTTGCAAACAGATAGACCTGAAAGAGCATCTGGCTTTCATCAATGCTCATGGCACAGCCACGCTTTTCAATGACCAGATGGAATCTGTTGCCATCGGAAGAGCAGGACTGTCAGAGCTGCCCGCCAATGCCTACAAAAGTTTCTGGGGACATACGATGGGGGCTGCCGGCATTCTCGAAACCATCATCAGCATGAAAGCAATTGATGATGATACGATTTTGGGAACCAGAGGTTTTTCCGAACTGGGAGTTTCCGGGGAAATGAATATCTGTGCTGAAAACCGACCGACAGACAAGAAAGGCTTCATCAAGATGTTGTCTGGATTCGGAGGTTGTAATGCTACAATATGGGCAGCCAAATACCCAGAAAGAGAGAATATCGCTTTATCGCAAATTGAACAACAGAATTGTGAATTCACGACCACTCACACGATAAGGATTACGCCCGAAGAGGTGATATTGGACCAACGGAAACTTTGGGAAGGAAAGAAGGAACTGGGGGAACAGGAAGGAAAGGAACATCATTCTCTCCTGACGACTCTCTACAAACAGATGATAGGCAACTATCCGAAATTCTACAAAATGGATGGACTCAGCCGCCTGGGGTTTGTGGCCTCAGAAATCCTGTTGAATGCAGAAAAGGGAGAAACGGACAAGGAAAGGGCTATCATCTTTTTCAACCATTCCTCTTCCATCGCCTCTGACAGGAACTATAAGGAATCTATAAACGATAAAGACAATTATTTTCCAAGTCCATCCATCTTCGTCTATACGTTGCCCAACATCGTAACGGGCGAGATTGCCATCAGGAATCATTTTCATGGTGAAACCTCCTTCTTCATCCTGCCCGATAAAGACGAAAGGTTGATGGAGGAAATCCTGCAGGCTTCCTGTCGGGACGCTCAAAGCAAGAGTTTCCTGACAGGTTGGATTGATTATGAAGACGAAAGGCATTTCGAAGCGGATCTGAAGATCAAGAAAATGAGAAATTACAAATGAGAAATAAAATATTAAAATCATATAAATAAAATCGTATGGAAGAATTGACTAAAGAACTCAAGGAGGAAATCATAGAGGCATTAAACCTCGAGGAAATGACTCCTGAAGATATTGATGAGAACGATGCGCTCTTTGGAGACGGACTGGGACTGGACTCGATTGATGCGTTGGAACTCATCGTCTTGCTGGATAAAAAATATGGAATCAAGTTGGCTAACCCTGCTGAAGGTAAGGCTATTTTCAAAAGTATTGCCACGATTGCAGACTATGTGAGCAAGAACAGAAAGAAATGAATATTGCTATCACAGGCGAAGGCATTATTTCTGCCATCGGCACCAATAAAGAGGAAGTGTTGCAGTCTCTGCTCGCCCATAAGTCGGGAATCAAAGAGATGCAATTTCTACAGTCGGTTCATCACGAACTGCCTGTAGGAGAGGTCGCTTTGTCTAATGAGCAAATGAAAAAACGGCTCGGCATTCCAGAAAAGCAACTGATGAGCCGCACAGAACTCATGGGAATCCTTGCCATCCGGCAAGCCCTGGAGGATGCTGGAATCGACCTTTCTTCTGTCTCTGCTTCCAACAAGAAGATCGTCCTCGTTTCGGGAACGACGGTTGGCGGAATGGACCTTACCGAACAGAGTTTCAACCCTCTCTACGAGCAATTTCAGTCACAGCAGGAAACAAAGGTGGAAGAACTGGCTTTTCTCAACCACCACGATGGAGGCAACTGCACACAGAAGATTGCTGATTATTTCAGAAATGAATCGGCAACAGGACAAAGTGGATTTGATGAATTGACCACCATCTCTACAGCCTGTTCTTCTGCCGCCAACGCCATCATGTTGGGAGCCAAACTATTAGAAACCGATGAAGCAGACATCGTTGTTGCCGGAGGTTCAGAAGCTCTTTCCCGCTTCCATCTCAACGGTTTCAATTCCCTGATGATTCTCGACAAGAAGCGCTGCCGCCCGTTTGATGCAACCCGCGCAGGATTGAACTTGGGAGAAGGAGCTGCATTCGTTGTCTTGGAATCAGAATCTGCAGCCCGCCATCAGGGGAAAACACCCCATGCTTACCTTACCGGTTATGGCAATGCCTGCGATGCGTACCACCAGACTGCTTCGTCAGAGAATGGAGAAGGAGCTTTCTTGGCGATGAAAGAAGCCTTGAATATGGCACACATAGAACCGGGGGACATCCAATATGTAAATGCACATGGTACAGGAACTCCCAATAATGACCAGAGCGAATCCGAATCTCTCAAACGGTTATTTGGCAGGAAGATGCCTTGGATTTCAAGTACAAAATCATTTACAGGACATACTACCAGCGCCTCGGGAAGCATAGAGGCGATCATCTGTCTGCTTGCCATGCAGCATCATTTCATCCCAGCCAATCTCGGTTGGGAAAAACAGATGGAAAACGGTATTATTCCTTGCACAGGCATCGAAAACGTAAGGCTGGAAAATGTTCTCTGCAATTCCTTTGGATTTGGCGGAAATGACAGTTCGCTCATTTTTTCTACTCATCCGGCAGAAGGGGAAGCAATACAGACAGAAAGGGAGCCTCAGCAGACTGCCAGCAACATCCGTATTCTTTCAACTGTAGAGATTAACTCAGAAGAGGATTTGTCCGACATCCGCAAATATGTAAAGCCATTAGAAGCCAGGAGAATGGGCAAGATCATGAAAAGTTCATTACTCTCCTCTTTAGAGGCTTTGGAAAAAGCAGGAATAGCCACCCCGGATGCCATCATCACGGGCACTACTTATGGATGTTTGGAAAATAGTGAGAAATTGCTTGTCCAACTGAAAGAAGAAGGGGAAGAAATGCTCAAACCTACTTATTTCATGCAGAGTACCCACAACACCATAGGCAGCAATATTGCTATCAAGACCCATTGTCATGGTTACAACATCACCTATACGCAGGGCGAAGATTCTCTTGACTGGGCCATCCGTGATGCGAAAATGCTATTAGCAAGTGGAAAAGCAAAAACGGTATTGGTGGGCTGCCATGATGAAAGCACCCCGCTATTAAACCAGTTAAGAACACAGAGTGGAGAAAAAGCCTTGCCTTCCATCCATTCTATAGCGATGGTATTATCATGTGGCGAGTAATATTTTTAGCTATCACGCAGAGCATGCTTTTAGCGGCAGGACAGGTATGTCTGAAGTTTGCCCTACAGAAAATGCATCCCTTCGGTTGGACAAGAGATTTCTGGCTAAGTCTCCTGTTCAACTGGCAGTTTGCCTGCTGTGGACTTTTCTTCGGCGCAGCCTCTCTCCTATGGATGTATATTGTAAAACATTTCCCGCTCAGCGTTGCTTACCCGATGGTGAGCATCACATACATCTTCGGAATGTTGGCAGCCATCCTGTTCTTTCATGAACAAGTGTCGGTCTGGAAATGGTTAGGTATTGGGTTCATCATGATAGGTTGTTGCCTCATCGCAAAATAGATTTAACGAATAATAGATAATCAAGATGAAAAAGTTATTGTTTTTAATCATGTTTATCAGCTTATGCCTTTCTTCCATCTCTGCCCAGCAGAAGGTGAACGAGGCACAAGTCAGGCAGCAGATAGGCGCTGTTGCCTCCCGCATGAAGTCGATGCAATGCGATTTCGTACAGACCAAGCATCTCAGAATGCTCAATGAGAAAATGGTTTCGCGGGGCAAGATGTATTACCAGCAGGGCAACAGACTCAGATGGGAATACACCTCTCCTTATGCTTATACATTTGTAATCAACGGATCCAAAGTTCTCATCCGGCAAAATAAGCGGAGCGATGTGATCAACGTGAACCAAAGCAAGATGTTCAAGGAAATAGCCCGCATCATGATGAATAGCGTCGTGGGAAATTGCCTCAACGACAAGAGGGATTTCAAAGTAGCACTTACCGGTTCTTCTTCTGAATACATCGCCACGCTCTATCCTCAACAGAAACAGATGAAAATGCTGTTTCAAAAAATCATACTCCACTTGCATAAAACAAGATCTGTGGTTACCCGGGTGGAACTCATAGAGAAAAAGGGAGACAGAACGATTATTGAACTGAAAAATATCAAGACCAATGCTGCCATCAATACGAAAGTTTTTCAAGTCAATTAGTCTTTGTGGACTCTTTTCTATGAGTCTTTTGGGACTCTTTTCCCTATTTCCCCTCCTACCCATTTCAGCCCAAGACATCGCAGACCAGCATCCTTTACCCGACAGTATCGGGAGCAAGATGAAATATAATGCGTCGATTGGGATGAAGAAAGGTTATCTGAGCGGGATTTGCATCCTGATAAGAGATAAGGACGGCTACAAGGGAAGCATTTTCAATGAATTTGGAATCTCTGTTCTCGACTTTACCTACCAGCCTGTCATGGGAAAAGTGAAACTGGAAAATGTCATCCAGTTGCTTGACAAATGGTACATCAAACGCCTGCTCAAGCAAGATCTCTCCCAGGTTATCAAAAACCTGCAGAAAGGCATTTCCATATACAATAATAAAAAATACAAAATCCATTATCAATTCACAGAACTGAAAGAAACAATGGAGGAAAAAGAGAATATGGAGGATAAAGAAAGAATGGAGGAAAAAGAGGAATTGAAGGAAAAAGAGGAATTGGAGGAAAAAGTGGATAAAAAACAAAAATAAACAGGACGATGCAACTGAAAAATCATCTTTATACAATTGTAGAAACAGACAAACAGGGAAACTTGCAGCAGAAGGAAGCAGCAGGCTTACAGCAGAAATGCCAAGAAGTTCTTTCGAGCAGAAGCAATACTTCCTTTCGTCTTCGCCTCAACCCAGAGCATTTCATCTATCAGGCTCATTTCCCTGGCGAACCTGTTACGCCAGGAGTCTGCATTCTACAAATCGGAAAGGAATTGTTAGCTGAACTTCTCCAGGAATCTTTGGAGATTACCCACGTCAAAAACGTGAAATTCCTCTCTGTTATTTCTCCTCTTAAAGAAAAGGAAATCTCTTATACCTTCAAGAAAATTGAAACTTCAGAAGATTCCCAAGAGGTTAAAGCACAAATCATCGTTGCTTCCGATGAAGAGACAAAAGCTAAAATCTCTTTCACGTGCAGTAAAAAATGAGAAATGACAAATGAGAAATGAGAAATGAGAAAAGACTTTTAAGAGCAAGAGGAATCTGCGTGATCATCCCTACTTTCAATAATGAGAAAACCATTGGGAAAGTAGTGAAGGAGACGCTCTGCTTTTGTGATGATGTCATTGTCGTCAATGATGGCTGTACAGACCGTACTGCCCAGATCATTGGGGAGATTGACAACATTACTGTTGTCGCTTATTCTCAAAACCAAGGTAAGGGCTACGCTCTACAGCAAGGTTTCAGAAAAGCCTTGTCCATGGGATTTGCCTACGCCATTACATTAGATGCGGATGGTCAGCATAAACCTGAAGATATTCCGCTCTTTCTGAAAGCCAATCTGGAACATCCGGGAGCTCTCATCATTGGAGCAAGACCTCTCCAAGGTGTAGAACGTTCCAAGGGAAGTGATTTTGCCAATCAATTCTCCAATTTCTGGTTCTTCGTACAAACAGGCAAACGATTGGAAGATACCCAGACCGGTTATCGCCTCTATCCTCTGCACAAACTCCACGGCTTATCCCTGCTCACCAACAGATACGAAGCCGAATTGGAACTCTTGGTTTTCGCCTCCTGGCACGGCACGGAGATTGTTTCCATCCCTATTCAGGTATATTATCCGCCACGCGAAGAACGGGTAAGCCATTTCCGACCAGGCATGGATTTCGCTCGCATCAGCCTCCTCAACACCCTATTGTGTGTACTGGCAATTGTCTATGGTCTACCTTGCCGTCTTTACCGCAAGATGGCAACATTTCTGAGAACGGCTTATTCCCTGTCGTTCTTCCTCTTCTTTATGATGGTCATCATCACGCCCTTAGCCTGGCTCTACATCAAAATCGGAAGAATGACCGAAAAGAAACAGGTTCGGCTCCATGAACTGATCTATCATGCAGCCAGATTTGTGATGATTCATCACGGCATCCCCGGCACTAAATTCATCAGAAAAGTCGGAGGTATGATCATCAAGGGAAAAGACAAGGTAAGATTCGATTTTGATAAGCCCCGCATCATCATCTGCAACCACCAGTCGCATTTGGACCTGATGTGCCAACTGGTCTTTACACCCAAGATTGTGTTTCTGACCAACCAATGGGTTTGGAACAATCCTACTTATGGCTTTCTGATTCGTCATGCAGAATATCTTCCCGTAATAGATGGACTGGAACCGCAGATGCCACAACTCCGTTCGCTGGTAGATCGAGGTTACAGTATTGCCGTTTATCCCGAAGGAACCCGTTCCAAAGACTGTCGTATAGGCAGATTCCATCAGGGAGCATTCTATCTGTCGCAGGAACTCGGATTGGAAATATTGCCTATGTATCTTTATGGACCAGGCAAAATCCTTCCCAAGAAAACCTACCATCTGCGCAAGGGAATCTTCTATATCGAAGTGGGAAATCCGATAAGCAGGAAGGAATTGCAAGCCATGGGAGAATTGAGAAAACAAGCCTCCACATTGCGCAAACAATATAAGGAGAAATACGAAGAAATCGCAAATGAAATAGAAAAAAGAGTCTGAAGTCTTTTCTAATAAAAGAGATTGAATTGACATATCAATAGAAAAAAGAGTCTGAATTGAAAAGAGTTATTATTATAGGAAGTGGACTGGGAGGTCTGTCATGTGGCGTGATTTTAGCCAAGAATGGTTATCACGTTACGCTGTTGGAGCAGTCGCAGCAAATAGGCGGTTGCTTGCAATGCTTCTATCGCCATGGTGCAAAGTTTGAAACCGGAATGCACTTTATCGGAAGTGCTGCAGAAGGTCAGACTCTGTCCAAACTGATGCGCTATCTGGAGATAGACAAGGATGTGGAACTTTCCCAACTGGATCCTTCCGGTTATGATGTGGTAGCCTTAGCTGGCAAGAAATACAAGTTTGCCAATGGCAGAGAGCATTTCATCCAACAGATGACAGAATACTTTCCAGACCAGCATGAGAATCTCATCAGATATTACAATCTGGTGGAAAAAATCGCCCAGGCTTCTTCCCTGCACGCTCTAAAAGATGCAGAATCAGATTCCGCCATCAACACAGAATATCAGCTGCGCTCCATCAACGAGGTAATTGACGAACTGATTACCGACCCTACCTTGGCGAAAGTACTGGTGGGCAATCTCCCCCTCTACGCAGCAGAGAAAGACAAGACTCCCTTCTCTACCCATGCCTTCATCATGGATTTCTACAACCAGAGTGCTTACCGCATAAAGGGAGGAAGCGATTCTGTTGCCCAAGCTCTTGCCCAAACGCTCCAGAGATACGGAGGAGAAATACTTACTCTCCATCAGGCAAGGCACATCGTCTGCGACAACAAACAGGCAACGGGAATAGAGGTATGGAACAGAAAGGAAAAGAAAACCGTATTCTTCCCTTGCGACTACGTGATTTCAGATGCACACCCCAAACGCACCTTAGAAATGCTCGACACCAAACTGATACGGCCTGCCTACAGAAACCGTATCAACAACATTCCTCAAACAGCAGGCTGCTTCTCTGTTTTCCTGCGGTTCAAGGAGAATGAAGTGCCCTACCTCAACTACAATTACTATGGTTATCAGGGCAATACGCCATGGAATTGTGAAAATTACTCAGAAGCATCCTGGCCCAAGGGATTTCTGTATATGCATTTCTGTGCAGACTCCACACCAACAACCTACGCTTCATCAGGAGTCATTCTTTCCTATATGAAGATGGAAGAAGTGGCTCGCTGGAAAGGTTCTTCCGTAGGAAAGAGAGGAGAAGAATATGAAAAATTCAAGCACCAGAAAGCAGAAAAGCTGTTGGACGTAGTGGAGACTCATTTCCCAGGACTCAGAGATCATATTGCGGAATACTATACTGCCACCCCACTCACCTATCTCGACTATACGGGAACAGAGAATGGAGCCATGTATGGTATTGCCAAAGACATCACGAAGGGAGCTGCATACAGGGTGCCCCAACGCACCAAAGTGCCTAATGTATTTCAGACAGGACAAAACATCAACTCCCACGGAATGTTGGGAGTCCTGGTAGGAACCATCGTAACTTGCTCGGAGTTTCTGACTGCCAGGACCATTTATGAACAGATTAAAAAATGTAACGAATGAAGACGGCTATCATCATAGGAGGAGGTTTGGGAGGACTGTTTACAGGAGCTATCCTTGCCAAGGAAGGCTTTCGGGTTACTGTGCTCGAAAAGAACACAACGGCTGGTGGTGGACTCCAGAGTTTTCATCGCTTCGGAGAAACCTTTGATACAGGAATGCACGTCATAGGCGGAATGCAACCTGGCGGAAACGTCTACCGTATCTGCGAATACTTGGGCATCCTGGACCAGGTGAAAATCAAAGATGTAGATGCTGACTGTACTGACAGCCTTTACTTTGCAGAAGATCAGCAGACCTATCAGCTCCAGAAAGGAAAAGAAGGTTTCATCAACTCATTATCCGCTTATTTCCCGGAAGAACGGGAAAATCTGCAACGGTATGTGGAGGCCATATTTGCCATTAGCGACTCCATCGACCTGTTTCATCTCCGTCCTACGACCGATTTCCTTCAGGTTCATACCGGTGATTTCATGATGGCAGCAGATGCTTTTGTTGCAAAATACATCCAGAATCCCAAACTCCGGAGCATCGTTTCCTACATGAATCCGCTTTATGGAGGCCGACAGGACGAGACTCCAGCCTTTGTCCACGCCATCATCTCTACTCTCTACATCCAAGGCACCAGCCGGTTTGAAGGCGGAAGTGAACATTTTGCCCAACTGCTTGTTTCTGTGATCGAACAGGCAGGAGGAAAGGTGCTCACCCGTGCAGAAGTGGAATGGGTGGAAGTCAACAACCGTCATGTGGAGTACGTAAGAACCCGACAGGGAGAAATCTTTCAGGGTGACTATTTTATCTCTGCCATTCACCCTTGCACCCTCTTGAAACGGATGCCCGAGAAAGCATTTCCCAAGGCTTATAGAGAGCGGCTGAATCAGATTCCAAATTCCTATTCAGCGTTTTCCGTCTATATCAAACTGAAGCCCAACTGCTTCCCATACATCAATCATTCGGAATATTACATGACCCGATACGATGAAATATGGAAATTCGGCGAGCAGCACGACACCTGGCCTTTAGGCTTCCTGTTTATGACTCCGCCAGACGAGAACCAGGGCAAATACAGTTCGAAAGTCCTCATCACCGCACCTATGCTCTATGATGAAGTAAAGAAATGGGAACAGACCACCGTGGGGCACCGGGGCGAGGAATACGAAAGTTGGAAAGCCCAGAAAGCACAACAGCTCCTCTCTCATATCGAGGAAATCCACCCAGGGTTCGGAGAATGTATCGACAGAATCATCACGGCTTCCCCGTTGACCATTCGCGACTTTTATGGAGTGAAAGACGGAGCGCTGAGCGGATTCAGCAAGGACTATAAAAACATCGCATTATCGCAGGTTCCCGTGGTTACCAAGGTGGATAACCTGTTGCTGACTGGTCAGAACAACAACCTTCATGGTTTCTGCGGCGTTCCCCTGACGGCAATCAATACCGCAGAAGCTATTTTAGGAAGAAATTTCATACTCCATAAAATAAACGAAATCGGAAAGAATGAAAATTAAACCGATGAAGCAAAGACTAATGATCATAATAGGGTTCATCCTCCTATGTCTCCAAATGCTGAAGGCACAGGAGAAAGTCAACATCTGGCAAGGCACAGCATGCAGAAAGAATGTGGAAATGACTGCATATCTGGCAAAAGGTGGCAGCAAGATGGCTGTCATCGTATGTCCTGGAGGAAGTTACCTTTGGCACGATATGAATGGCGAAGGACACGAAGTGGGCAAATGGTTGCAGAACAACGGAATCTCTGCATTCGTGCTCCATTACCGTACTGCCGGATTCATGGCCTTCTTCCTGCATTATCGCCATCTGTTCAGAGGAGTCCGATACCCTGATGCATTGGACGACCTGACCCAAGCCACCTTATATATTAAGGAACACGCAAGGGAATATGGAGTCTGCTCCGACAGCATCGGAGCGATGGGCTTTTCTGCAGGCGGACACCTTGTCCTGTCGGGAGTTACCCTGCGTAAACTTCCCCTGATGTTTGTTGCCCCCATCTACCCGGTCGTTACCATGAATGGAAAATACGTTCACAAGCGATCGCGCAGAGCCTTGTTGGGCGACAACCGCAAAAACAACAGACGGCTTCGCGACTCCCTGTCTGTTGAGCGCCATATTTCAGCCAGTTGCCCACCCGTATTTCTGGTAAACTGCAAAGATGATCCCATCGTAAAATACCAGAACTCTGAATTGCTCGATTCCGCCCTGACAATCCATCACATTCCCCATCAATACATCCAATACAAAACGGGAGGACATGGATTTGGAGCCTCCGACACAAAGGGCTCGCCCGAATGCCGGCAATGGAAGAAAGAGTTTTTAGTTTGGATCAGAAAACTTCAGACCCAATAAATACAGAATTAAACTTTTCTGGATTTGAGGATTCCAAGAATAAAAGAATTAAAAGATTCCAATATGAACATAACAGATTTTGACGATATTCGCCCCTACAATCCCGATGAATTTCTTGAGGCCATGCAGCGCATCGCCCACAGTTCATCGTTTCCGATTCTTTCTGCATACGTCTATCCGGAAGAATCGGTCAAGGAAATCCGTCAACGCGTAGCCAACTACCAGACGGTTAGGGAATTCCAACAGGACACGATGAGTAAAGTCAACCAGCAGGTGATAGAAAACAGCATCACGGAGTTTTCCTGCTCAGGACTCGACAAGCTGAGTCCTGAAGGGCATTATCTCTATGTTTCCAACCACCGTGACATCATGTTAGACTCCAGTCTTCTCCAATATTTCCTGCTCAATCACGGCTTCGACACCACAGAGATTACCTTTGGTGCCAATCTGATGTCCAACCAGTTGATTATCGATATTGGCAAATGCAACAAGATGTTCAAGGTGGAACGTCCGGGCGGAAGTCTGAAGGAATTCTATCGCTGTTCCAGACACCTGTCCGATTACATCCGTTTCGTGATTCAGGAGAAAGGACAGTCTGTCTGGATTGCCCAGCGCAACGGTAGGACGAAGGATGGAAACGACGCTACAGACCAGGGCATCATCAAGATGTTCTGCATGTCTTGCCCGGATGATAAAATCAAGGCTATAGACCAGTTGCACATCGTCCCAGTGGCGGTTTCCTACGAATGGGAATCATGCGATATCCTGAAAACGCTCGAACTTTACGAAAGCCAGTTTGCCAAATACACCAAAAAGCCGGGCGAAGACCTGAACAGTATTCTGACGGGAATCTCCCAACCCAAAGGTAGGGTGCACATAGAAATCTGCGAACCGATTTCCCGCATGGAACTGATGAAACTGGAACAGCTTACGAGCAATGAATATCACAAGGCTGTAGCCCATCTGCTGGACGAGCGCATCAACAAGGCCTATCGCCTGTATCCCAACAATTACATCGCTTACGACCTGCGGTACGGCACCAGAAAATACCAGGATTTCTATACCCCGCAACAGAAGGAAGAATTCTTGGCACACGTCAGAGAATTGGAACATTATGATACTTGCGACATCGAAATGCTGAAAGATATTTATCTGGGCATTTATGCCAACCCAGTAAACAACAAGTAAGAAGCAGAAGAAAATAAGAAATAAGAAAATGACAGAACTGATTCTGAAAATATACGATTATCTCAAGACGCATCGGCTGAGTGGCATCTGCTCATCCGTAGCAATCACACTCATACTCCTCCTTGCAGTTACCAGACTGAACTACAAGGAAGATATTGCCGACTTCCTTCCGATAGATAGCGAGCACCAGAATGCCATGAAGGTCTATCAGAACATTTCGGGAGCCAGCAAGATTTTCGCCATCTTCCAATACAGGAACGCTGCGCAATCTGATTCCACCCACCAGGATTCAGACACAAAAGCTGCAGCCGTTGATCCGGAAATACTGACCCATACCATTGACTCTTTCGTAGAGAATGTGGAGAAAGCTGACTCTGCCCACATCATCAGAAATCTGATGACGCAAGTGGATTTGGAAAAGATGAACCAGATAACAGATTTCGTCTATCAGAACATTCCTTATTTCCTGACAGATGCAGACTATCAGAGAATGGACAGTCTGCTTAGTCAGCCCGGTTACATTCCCCACCAGTTGAAAGCAGACAAGCAAATGCTCCTCTTCCCTACCGGCGGCATTCTGTCTGACAATATCCAGCGCGACCCGCTGAACCTCTTCACTCCCATCCTGCAGAAATTGCAGCATTCCGAATCCAGTCTGAAATATGAAATGTACGATGGCTATATCTTCTCTCCCGACATGAAGAAGGCCATTGTGATGATGGATTCTCCCTACGGGGCAAGTGAGACTGAGAATAATGCCCGCCTTACCCAAATGCTAAAAGACTGTGCTCGGGAAGCCAGCCTGTCGCAGCCGAATATAGAAATCCACATCATAGGCGGCCCCGTTATTGCCGTCACTAATGCCCATCAGATCAAAACCGACAGCATTCTGTCTGTAAGTATTGCCGTCGTACTGATCCTTGCCCTGCTCTTCTTCTCCTTCAGAAGCAGGAGAAACCTTTTGCTCATAGCCCTTTCCATCGGATGGGGCTGGCTCTTTGCCATCGGCGGGTTAGCTCTCTTCCACAATCAGGTTTCGGTCATCGTCATCGGCATTTCATCCATCATATTGGGTATTGCAGTCAACTACCCCCTCCATTTCATCGCCCACCTTTCTCATACACCCGACAAGCGGAAGGCGCTGAAAGAAATCGTCATGCCCCTCCTGGTGGGCAACGTGACTACGGTAGGTGCTTTCCTGGCATTAGTTCCACTAAAATCCGTGGCATTAAGAGACCTGGGACTGTTCAGTTCTCTCCTGCTCGTCGGCACCATCGTTTTCGTACTCATCTATCTCCCCCATCTTTCTAAGACAACCGGGGAGGCAAAGCATACATTCCTTGACAAGTGGAGCAACATCTCGCTCGAAAAGAAACCGGTCTTCGTAACCATCGTGCTCATCCTGACCATCATCTTCGGATGTTTCAGTCTGCAGACGGAGTTTGACACCAACATAGCACACATTAATTATATGACCCCGGAACAGAAGGCAGACATGGAATATTTCGCCAAAATGATGAAACAGGAAGACGGAATCCAGAAAGTCTATGCCCTGTCTTCCGACTCCACTTTGGACGGAGCACTCGACAAAAGCCTCTCCTTGCAGAGAACTCTGCAGGAACTTTCCGACCAGAAGACTATACAGGACTACTCCTCCTGCAACCAGTTTATCACATCGAAGAAAGAACAGGCACGGCGCCTGCAACTCTGGCAGAAATTCCTCGATAAACACCAGCATCTCCTCACTTCCGGCATCAAACCTTATATGACAGAAGAAGGATTTGCCGATGGTTGTTTCGCAGATTTCGAGCGCATACTCCATCAGGATTACCAGCCGCAGGACATTCAGCATTTCAAACCTCTGCTGCAATCCGCATTTGCCTCCAACATCAGTACCGACAGTCTCAACGGCAAATACCACGTCATCAACATCCTCTCTGCCAAAGAAAAGGATGTTGAGAAGGTGGAGGATTGTCTGCAAGCACAACATTGCTTCAGTTTTGATGTGAAGAGCATGAACAGCGCCATTGCCAACCATCTGTCAGACGATTTCAACTACATCGGATTTGCCTGCGGATTCATCGTATTCTTCTTCCTCTGGTTGTCTATGGGAAGTATCGAGTTAGCAGTCCTCTCGTTCATCCCGATGGCTATCAGTTGGCTGTGGATATTGGGACTGATGGCCATCTTCCACATGCAGTTCAACATCGTGAACATCATCCTCGCCACCTTCATCTTCGGTCAGGGCGACGACTACACCATCTTCATGACAGAGGGAGCCATGTACGAATATGCTTACCGGCGCAAGATGCTTGCCTCCTACAAGCATTCCATCATCATTTCAGCCCTCATCATGTTTATCGGCATCGGCACGCTGATAGTAGCCCGCCATCCGGCACTCCGTTCATTGGCAGAAGTCACCATCGCAGGCATGTTCTCCGTGGTTCTGATGGCCTATATTTTCCCGCCGCTTATCTTCAACTGGCTGGTGAAGCACAAGGGAGAATACCGGGTTCGCCCCCTTTCCTTACAGATGCTTTTCCGCCGCAGGAAAGAGGGAGTTGCCTATTATCACGACCTGGTTCTCGACCGCTACCGCTACAAGGGTGTGGAAGTTTTCAGCACCGTCAAGCGAAATCTCAGGCGCAACCGTGATTATCAGGCGTGGATGGAGCAGCAGGATACTTCCCTGCCAGTCATCATCCCGTCTGCCGGCTATGGAGAGAAAGTGCTCCTCTTTGCCCTGCTCCACCCGGAAACAAAAGTGATTGCCGTAGAAGCAGATCCTGACAAATGCAGACTGATGAAATTCAGCATGGAAGGGATTGTTGAAAATGTAGAAATCATCAACCAAGCAGAAATCAGCCGTCAAATGTGATTATAAATAAGAATCAAGATCTCATGAATAAAAATCAAGATTCCATGAATGAGATTTAAGATGAACTAAAATCAATATGTAAAAAAAATAAAAATCAATATGAAAGAGAATATTAGAAAAATCCTGGAAGAAGCCCTACCACTGGTAGATTTAGATTCAGACTTCCTGTTCAATGAACTGGATTCCTTAGGCATTACCACCATCCTGATGCTCCTTTCAGACGAATACCAGATAAAACTGGAATCATCAGACGTAACACCTCGGAATTTCCGCAACTTAGACAGCCTTGTGGCAATGGTAGAAAAGAAAAAACAGGCAGGCGTATGAAGACATCAGAGGACTATATGCTGACATCAGAGAACCATCTGTTGACTTTAGAGGACTATCTGGAGAAAGACGCAGCATTATTTCCCGACAAGGTGGCAATCATCTGTGGAGAAGAATCATGCACTTATCGGCAACTGTGGAACCGTGTAACCGATACAGCCGATTCGTTTCATAGCAAGGGACAGGCGATTCCTTTCGTTACTTCCCCTACGATAGAATGCCTCGTAACATATTTTGCCATTCATCGCTCAGGAAACGTGGCAGTTCCGCTGGAACAGGAATCGCAGTTTTCTGAAGAAATGAACAAGACAGAAGAAGCCGCCATTCCAGCAGGAGTAGCCGACATACTTTTCACGACAGGCACAACCGGCAAGTCGAAGGGAGTGATGATTTCCCATTCCACCATCATCGCCAATGCTGAAAATCTGATAGAAGCACAAGGCTTTCATCACAACCTGACCTTCATCATCAATGGTCCTCTCAGCCACATCGGAAGTCTCTCCAAAGTCTATCCCATCATCCTCGTAGGCGGCACCCTGCACATCATCAACGGAATGAAAGACATCAACCGTTTCTTTCAGGCAATGGGTTCCCCTACTGAAGGAAAGTTTGCCACATTCCTGGTTCCGGCAAGCATCCGGATGCTGTTGACATTTGCTTCCGACCGCCTTGCCCTGTATGCAGATAGAATAGAATTCATCGAAACAGGCGCAGCTCCTATCTCTCAGAACGATATGGAAAAACTTTGCTTTATCCTGCCCCAGAGCCGCCTTTACAATACGTATGCTTCCACCGAGACGGGCATCATCTCCACCTATGATTTCCAGCACGGCGAATGCTTGGCTGGCTGTGTAGGCAAACCGATGAAACATGCAGGTTTCATCATCGGCGAAGACGGGAAAATCGGCTGTAAAGGAAAAACGCTCATGAGCGGTTATTATGGTGATGAAGCCCTGACCCGCTCTATCATGAAAGAAGGAGTCCTCTACACATCCGACCGGGGAACAGTTGACGAACAAGGGCGTTTGCGGCTCAAGGGACGGGATGGCGACATCATCAATGTGGGCGGTTATAAGGTAGCACCAGATGAAGTAGAAGATGCCGCTCTCAGCCTTCCATTTATCAAGGACTGCATCTGCATTCCTGCCAACCATCGGGTTTTGGGCACCATTCTGAAACTATTAGTTGTGCTCGACGGGGATCATCCGTTCAACAAACGGGAGATAGCCTTAGCACTTCGCGACAAGCTCGAACCCTATAAAATCCCTACCCAATATGAGCAAGTAGAAAGCATCCAGAGCACCTTCAACGGGAAAATAAACCGGAAGGCATATCTTTCAGAAAAGTAGGTATGACTGCTCGTCAAATCATAAAAAAGCAATTAAAGTCGAAAAAAACAGACAATTCGCTTGGTGTTTTCAAAAAAATACATTAATTTTGCCACCATAAAATATAACATAACCAATATTATTAGACTATGATGACAATCGAAGAATACAGAGCAGCCATCTTTCAAGCACTGCTCGATGCAAAGAACGAGGACGGAACTCAGCTTCTCAGCGAAAAGGAAGCCAGAGAAGCCCTCAACGGCTTTACCGACGATGAGTTGCAAGATGGCATCCTATGGAATTCACCGGAGGATGTGGCTAACATCATATTGGAAGGATAAGAATACTTCAAAATATTCAGTCAAGAAGCGTATCATGAAATTCATGATACGCTTCTTTCATTTTATACGCTTTATTTTAATAGCTGCAAACGCAATAGAATTGTAGAAAGAAACGTCCTATTTTCCATTTCTTTTATAAATGAAACAAAAAAAATAATAATGCGCAATATTTCTTTGCGTAATTCAATAATTATTTGTAAATTTGCAGCCGCTAAGTCAAAATTATGCTCCATTCGGAGCGATTTGCCCCTCGGATGAGGGCTTTTGACCAGGCATAGAAAAATATTACCGGTAAAAAAGATACATTTAAGATAATGAAGATAGAAAACGAAATCATCAGCTCAGTAATCGCTGCGGTGAAAGAGCTTTATGGTCAGGACGTGCCAGAGAAAATGGTAGCCCTGCAGAAGACCAAGAGTAATTTCGAAGGTAACCTTACCCTCGTCGTATTCCCATTCCTCAAAATGTCGAAGAAAAAGCCTGAGGATACTGCACAGGAAATCGGTGAGTACTTGAAGAAGAACTGCGCCAACGTCATCGCAGACTTCAATGTGGTAAAGGGTTTCCTCAACCTTTCTATCGCTCCTGCCGCTTGGGTAGGACTCCTGAACACCATCAACGCTGACCCTAAGTTCGGCGAGAAGCCTGTTACTGAGAATAGCCCGCTCGTCATGATCGAGTACTCTTCTCCTAACACCAACAAGCCTCTCCACCTCGGTCACGTGCGCAACAACCTCCTCGGCTGGTCTCTGGCCCAGATCATGGAGGCCAACGGCAACAAGGTAATCAAGACAAACATCGTTAACGACCGTGGTATTCACATCTGTAAGTCAATGCTCGCTTGGCTCAAGTGGGGCAATGGCGAAACTCCTGAAACTTCCGGCAAGAAGGGCGACCACCTCATCGGCGACTACTATGTAGCCTTCGACAAGCACTATCGTGAGGAAATCGCAGAGCTCAAGGCTCAGTACATGAAGGAGGGTATGGACGAAGAAGCTGCCACAGAGAAGGCAAAGGCAGAGGCTCCGCTGATTAAGGAGGCTCACGAAATGCTCGTGAAGTGGGAGAACAACGACCCTGAGGTTCGTGCACTCTGGCAGAAGATGAACAGCTGGGTTTACGCTGGCTTCGATGAGACTTACAAGATGATGGGTGTAAGTTTCGACAAGATATATTATGAGTCAAATACTTACCTCGAGGGTAAGAAGAAGGTAGAGGAAGGATTGGAGAAGGGTCTCTTCTTCCGCAAGGACGATAACTCTGTATGGGCAGACCTCACCAACGAGGGTCTCGACCAGAAGCTCCTGCTCCGTTCTGACGGCACTTCTGTCTATATGACTCAGGACATCGGTACTGCCGACCTCCGTTTCAAGGACTTCCCTATCGACAAGATGATCTACGTAGTAGGTAACGAGCAGAACTACCACTTCCAGGTGCTCTCTATCCTGCTCGACCGCCTCGGCTTCAAGTGGGGTAAGGACTTGGTTCACTTCTCTTACGGAATGGTAGAGTTGCCTAACGGTAAGATGAAGAGCCGCGAGGGAACCGTAGTAGATGCTGATGACCTGATGGCAGAGATGATCAAGGATGCTCGCCAGACAAGCGATGAGCTTGGCAAGTTCAAGGACATGAGCGAGGAAGAGCGCCAGGAGATTTCACGCATCGTGGGTCTCGGAGCGTTGAAGTACTTCATCCTCAAGGTAGATGCCCGCAAGAACATGCTCTTCAACCCAGAGGAGAGTATCGACTTCAACGGCAACACAGGTCCTTTCATCCAGTACACCTACGCTCGTATCCGCAGCATCATGCGCAAGGCAGCAGCCGAGGGCATCGAGATTCCTGCAGAGTTGGGTGCAGATGCTCCTATCAACGAGAAGGAGATTGACCTCATCCAGAAGATGAACGACTTTGCAACAGCTGTAGCCGATGCCGGCAACAACTACAACCCTGGCGGTATCGCTAACTACTGCTATGAGTTGACCAAGGAGTTCAACCAGTTCTATCACGACTACAGCATCCTGAATGCTGAGAGCGAGGCAGAGAAGATCACTCGTCTGGTTCTTGCAGCCAATGTCGCTAAGATCTTGAAGAACGGTATGGCCCTTCTCGGCATCGAGGTTCCAGAAAGAATGTAATGATCCTAATGTAGGGGGTTTATTATTATGTAAGAATTCTCTATAAGAAAGGAAATTCAAGATATAATAACCTACAATTTAATAAGAATATTGACTATTGACAAATAATGAGCATCGTCCCAACAGAAAGATTGGGACATGCTCATTTACTTTTTTAACCCCAACAGAAATAATAGAAATATGAGTAATATGCCTGTGAATCCTCCATCATGGAGAAACGATACCGTTTTACCATTGCCCAATGAAGTAATGGCAAATGCCTGGGCTGTAGATGCAGCCTGTTCCGGCAATCCTGGTCCGATGGAATACCAATGCATAGACCTGCAGACGGGAGCACAGGTTTTCCACTACGGTCCACTTCATGGCACCAATAATATCGGCGAGTTCCTCGCCATAGTCCACGCCCTTGCCCTGATGGAACAAAGGGGGATTACTGACAAGGTAATCTATAGCGACAGCGTGAATGCCCAGCTGTGGGTAAAAAAGAAACAATGCAAGACCAAGTTGGAGCATACTCCCCAGACCGCGCAGCTCCATCAGATCATAGCCCGCGCAGAGAACTGGCTCCGCACCCACCAGGTTACCATCCCTATTCTGAAATGGGATACCAAGACTTGGGGCGAAATCCCAGCCGACTTCGGAAGGAAATAACAGAAAACTTCCCCTCACAAGTTTCCTCTTCTAAAAAAATGGTCATGAAAATTATCCTATCACTATAGGTAACTTTCATGACCCTAAAAAACTTTAAACACTTGTCTTTTTGGGTTTGGCTTTCCAAACTATACTTGTCATGAGAACAGACATTAAAGCTGCACCTATCCAGAAATAATTGATATAGGTGAAGTCGTAACAATCCACTCCATTCACAATCTGCTTATTACCCTCTATGAGTAAACCGCTCATGATATCTTGAATACCAGCACCAACATAACTTGCAACACCAACAACACCAAGAGCTGCACCAGAAGCATTCTTAGGAGCAATATCCACAGCCATCAAACCGCCAAGGAAGCAGAGCAATACACCGATACTCAAACCGAAGAGAATCATAGCAGTAACATCTATCCAAAGCTGATGACCAGGAACCAGAAGGAACAGACAAAGAGCTAAAGCATTCAACAATCCAAAGATAACTGCAGGCAAATAGCGGTTGCCCTTAAATACCTTATCAGATAACAAACCAGATGTCACAGTACCTACAATACCGAGAACAGAGTTGATAGAAATGATAAAACTTGCATCAATGGTAGAGTAACCCTTCTCATTTTCCAGATAGAAAATACCCCAGCTATTTACCGCATAACGGCTAATATACATGAAGGCACTACTCAAAGCCAAGACCCAGATCAAAGGATTCTTCAGCACAGCTTTCTGTGCCTTATTATAAGAAGCCGTATCCTGCTGCTTTTTCTCTATCACCTGTGCACCAGGGAGCGAAACACCCTTGCTGGCAGGAGTATCGTGGAAGAACGTCAGCAACAGTACCACACCGGCAATACCCACTACAGCAGCACCGATAAAACCATATTGCCATCCAAATGCACTTACAATAGAAGCCACAAAGATGAACGTCATAGCCTCACCAATATTATGGCTGGCACTCCAAAAACCGTAGAACGTGCCTCGGTTCTTATCAGTAAACCATCTGGAAAGACCTACCACGCAAGAAGCAGCACCCATAGACTGGAACCAACCGCTCAATCCCCATAATACGGCGAAAAGTATAAAGGAATGGGTAAAGCCCAAAATCAAGTTGACCAAAGCCGTAACCAACAGACCTGTTGACATCAATCGCTTGATGTTGCTTCTGTCAGCAAGAAAACCATTGGTAAACTTACCGATAGCATAAGTGAAGAAGAGAACAGAACCGATAATACCCAACTCTGTCTCAGAGAAAACACCATTATCCACAATTGGCTTTTTGATTACATTCAAGCTCAATCGGCAAACATAGTAAGTACCATAACCGATAGTAGCAGAAAGGAAAGTTGCCCATTGCAATCTCTTGAGTTTCTTGGCACTTTCCTCCTCACTCATGTTTTCACATGCTACTGGTTCGGAAACTTTATAAAAATCAATTATTTTCTTAAACATATTTTTTAGTTATTATAAATGAGAGATTGAATTCCAATACATATCCAAGAAAGCAACATGAGTCAGAGTTTTTTAAGTTGTGCATGACTTACCACCGTAAGCATGCACAACTATCCTAACACAATCAACTATTTGAAATATATAATGAAACCTAAAACTACTTGTGAAGATTCTTCACTCTCAAATATTCGAGAAGCAACGCAGGACGGTCAGTTTGGATAAGTTTGAAACCTTGTTGAACAAGCCATCCCCAGCTCTCATCCGGCTGGCGAAGCTCTACGGCTCTATCATCATCATGTCCCGCATTCTGCGCTGGCCACAAGGCGTTGACAAACACCTGAATGCCATTGTCTCTTAGCTTTTTCACAAGACGTAAAACCTGATCATCTACCTGAGAGAACCTGACCTCGAAAGCCAAAGGCTTCATATTCTGCAGATAACTGTCTATAATACTTTCTGCATCAGCCCGGCACAAGTCAGCCTTAGGCATGAATATTACTTTATTCAGAATATTACCATGCTGCTCTTTTACGGTCTGGTAAGGCAACCTTTCCTTGACCACACATTGATTAGCAGTACCCGTTTCTTCAAGAATCTTTTGCACATCTTCAAAATACTCGTACCCTTTATCCACATTCACAAGAATCTTTCCCTTGCAAAGTAGCATAGTTTCCCTAAGTGTAGGAATCTGATGACGGGTACGGCAGCCTGCACCATTTTTCAAACGAAGTTTTTTGAGTTCTGCCAGCGTATAATCTTCAGGTTTTCCTGTACCATTGGTTGTACGATCTAAAGTTCCGTCATGCATCAAGATAAGTTCTCCGTCTTTCGTCTTTTTCAAATCCAATTCAACCATATCAACTCCCATATCAATACAATTTTGGAATGCCTGGAGTGAGTTTTCTGGAGCATTGCGCCAGTCACCACGATGAGAAACGACCAAAACAGACTGCTGAGCAGGAGCCGCTAAATCTGAAAGGATTTCGTTGATCCGTTGTGCATAACTTACCGCTGTAAGTATGCACAACCAGCCTAAAACAATAAACCTTCTGAACATATAAGCGTGAACTTTTTACGTTTTACTTGTGAAGTTTCTTAGCTCTCAAATATTCGAGAAGCAATGCAGGTCGGTCTGTCTGGATAAGCTTAGCACCTTGACCGACAATCCATCCCCAGCTTTCTTCTGGCTGCTTGAGTTCAACAGCACGATCATCATCATGACCACCGCAAAGCTCAGGCCAGAGCGTATTGATGAAAACTCTTGCGCCACTATCACGCACCTTCTTGATCAGGCGACGAGTATTAGCATCATCAGTTTTGAAAACCAATTCATAAGCCTTTGGCTTCATATTCTTGATGTAACCGTCAATCACCTCTTCCGCACCAGGCTTACCAAGGTTTACCACTGGCATGAAAATCATTTTATCAAGGACATCACCATGCTCAGCCTTTACTACCTCATAAGGAAGTTCAGCTTTGATTATGCACTGGTCAACAGTACCAGTTTCCTTCAAAACCTTCATTGCATCATCGAAGTAATCGTACCCCTTATCCACATTCACCATGATTTTACCCTTGCAGAGTTCCATCACCTCACGGAATGTAGGAATATGATGACGAGTCTTGCAACCAACGCCATTCTTCAAGCGAAGAGATTTCAAAGAATCAAGCGTATAATTCTCTGGAAAGCCCTTTCCGTTCATGGTACGGTCAATCTTCTTATCGTGCATCAAGACCAGAACGCCATCCTTGGTTTTCTTCAAGTCCAACTCAACCATATCAACACCCATATCGATGCAGTTTTGGAAAGCCTGAACAGAATTTTCAGGAGCATTACGCCAGTCTCCACGATGAGAAACAACCATAACATTTTCCTTAGCAGGCTTATTGAAATTCTTAAGAATCTCTTTTAAATTGCTTTGTGCAAAGCTCACCGAAGTGAGCATGCACAACATTGATAAAACAAATATCTTTTTCATTTTTAATTCAATTTACCATCTTTCCAAACTAATTTTTCTCCCCAGAAAGGAACAAAAGAGTTCTCGCAATTAAGTCTTGCAGCTCTTTCTAAGGCAGAATTCAAGCTCCATCTTGACTCTTCCTCGCTAACGTGAGAAAGTTCAAGAATGTGTGAGAGTAATACATAATCAGGTTTAGTCTGACCTGCACCAGTACCAATGATATTGTTCTCGGTAAGCGCATTAGGAGCATAACGAGGAATCAAAACATTTACATGTGGCAAAATGTTTGTGTACTGAGCAGCCTTGAAGTTTGAGTCGCCAGTATGGAGCATTGTGAAATTGCCACTATCATCACCACATTCAAAAGTAAATACAGAAACGAAGTTTGATAAGCCAGAATTATTATGGTCAGTAATTGACACATGAATCTTGATGTTATTAAACTGATAATCAGTATTTACCTTAGATGTAAATCCACCAGTTACCCAGTTTGAGTAAACAGGCTTACCAGCTTTCAACATTGCATCTATAAGATTTGTGTTGTAGTGATCTTTATGCTTGTGAGTTACACAGAGGAAATCCAAGTAAGGCTCCAATTTCTCGGCCCAACGATGGTTGATATCAATACCAAAGCAAGTGGTTGGAGTCTTTACAACGTAACCCATATTGTAGAGTTGCCAGATGCAAGTAGTACCATTTTCAACAGTAGTAGTCTTAATCGCATCAATAACATGATCTAAAGACAAACGATAAAGAGCCAACATCGGATCATACTTTTCTCTCATTTCTGCAGACTGGTCCAATGCTGCAATATAGCTTTCAAAGAAATCTGAAGAACAATCATCTGCCATCTTCTGGATTTTATTAAAAACTTCAGTTCTTTCAGCATTAAGAGGTTGCTGCTGCAATGGAGTTGTTGCCCACAAAGCTTCTGCAACTTCTTTAGCAGCCTTCATGTCGGTAGTTTCGCCTACCTCGATAGGCTGCGCATAAGTCATTCCATCTTCGTCATTTCCACATGAAAACAGGACGCAAGAGAATAATGCGATGAATAAATATATTTTTTTCATACTGATTCAATATTAATATTGGTTTGTACCATGAATATTTCCACCTCTGCAGCTCCATGTTGATTTCTCTGGACCTGCAAAGATCTTGATTGCTGCAACATTACCACCGATATAAGACACATAGAGAATCTGATTCTCACCGATAGTCATACCTGACATAATCTTGGCATTATTATCTGTACCTTCTGAATCCATGTGCCAAAGTTCCTCACCATTTGAACTGTCAACCGCATAGATGCGACCTGCTCCACTACCGAAATAGACAGTACCCTTATCGTCAAGAACAGGGAAACAATAAGTAGGAGCTGCTTCAATTGTAAACTTCCATTTCAGTTGTCCCGCCTTATCAACAGCATAAAGCGCCTTACCACCCTTATCAGTGAAGTAGATATTACCGCTCTTGTCAACAATAGGAGCATAAATATCGCCCGCAGCTTCAACACTCCACTTAGTAGAACCATCAGATGTGTTCAATGCCAACAAACCAGCACCGCCAATCTGTGCAGCATAAAGGGTCTCCCCATCCAAAGCGAAGGAACCAATTTCTGTAACTTTACCAGCAACCTTCCAAAGCTGAGTACCATCTGCCTTGAAACCGTAAATAGCAGAACGTGTACCCGCATAGATATTACCATTTTTGTCAATAGCAACAGCACCTGTCTTATTCTTTGTACCTGTCAGTTTTACATTCCAATTCTTTGCACCAGTTGCAGTATTGATAGAATGAAGAACATTGTCGCCATCAAGTACATATACTGTTTGTCCGTCAGCAGTTACTGCAGGGAAGCAATCCAGGTTCTTGTTAGCAGCACCAGTTGCATAAGTCCATTTCTGTGAACCATCGCTATTGATAGCATACAAGGTTGCATTGCGAGCACCCTGATACAAAGTTCCATCTTTGCCAACAGCAACACCACCACCATAGGTTGTCTTAGGAATAGCAGCAGTCCATTTCACTGCACCAGTCATTGCATCAAAAGCAGTTACATCACCAGTTGCACCAGCTGAAGGCAAGTAGAAAGTATTTCCATCTAAAGAGAATACTGCATTTGCAGTCTTCACCATACCACCATTAGGCATGTCTGTTGACCAAACTTTGAAAGGCTCTGTATCAGAAACAGGTCTTGCCTTTGTTGTAGAAATCATAGAACGTTGGTTGCCATAGATGGCCTGGATGGTGATGGTATAAGTAACCTTGTTAACCAAACCTGTTATAGTATATGAGGTAGTCTTTGCATCCAACTCTGCAGAACCACCTTCGTATGTAGCAACTTCCGGTGTCCAATTGACCAAATAACCTGTTGGGTTGGCTCCCTGCATAGGAGCCCACTCCAACAATACTTTCTCATCCTGCGCCGTAGCGTTAAAGCTACTTACCTGACAAATGTCCCAACTTGCCTTTGGAAGATCATCGCTACAAGAAGCAAGAATTAAGACTGTCATTAATGACAGCAAATATATTATCTTTTTCATGTTATAATCATTTATTATTTATTATCATATCCAGGATTTTGCCAAAGGATAGTCTCATCACCTACCTTCTCAATTTCTTGCTGAGGAATAGGGAATAGTAACTGATAATCACTGATTTCAATACCATTTTCTGCCATTACACTCTTTGCAAATCCCATTCTTACCAAGTCGAACCAACGCTGACCTTCATAAGGGAACTCTCTCTGTCGCTCAACCAAGATGCCTTTGCGGAACTTCTCTTTTGAAGGCAGCTGTCTTGCAGTCAAATTAGAGATGCCTGCTCTTTCTCTTACGGCATTAAGACATTTGAGAGCAAGAGAACCCTCAGATGCATCATACTCGATTTCGTTAAGAGCCTCAGCATACATCAAAAGAACATCTGCATAACGAAGGAGAATCTGATCATTACCTACAGTATTGAAGGTTGTACTCTTTGTATCATAGAATTTTCTCATCAAATACACATTCTTCGCAGCCTGTACATAAGTAATGAGATCTTTGCGAGCATCATCTGTAGGATAAGTATTGAGAAGAGAACTTGTCTGGTTGGTATCATCAGTTGAATTGGTAAGATTGTACCAATAGCTGTGGCCTTCTCCCTCTATTTCCTTATTGAAGTGTACAGCAAAGATAATCTCTTTATTGTTCTTGTTATCCACATTGAAGACCTGGGCGATAGGGCTAACCAACTGATATTTTCCAATCAGCTGAGAAAGAATATCTCTTGCTTCTTCCCACTTATGGAAAGTAAGATAAACCTTACCGAGCAAAGCCTTAGCTGCTCCAGATGTTGCTCTACCCATATCTGCTGATGAGTAAGATTCAGGAAGATAGTTGTTATCAATAATCTCCTTCAAATCACCAGCAATCAAGTCGAACATCTGCTCATCAGAATATCTTGCCACTTTCAAAGCCTCTGCTGCACTTACAACATGCTTTGTAGCCGGAACACCACCCCAAATACGATACATATTAAAATAGTTCAAAGCTCTGATAAACATCGCTTCACCCTTATACTGTTTCTTCAAGCCTTCTGCAAAGTTTGCACCGTCAATCTGGTCGAGCAGAAGATTACAACGATAAACGTTGTTATTGAAGTTTGCCCAATAAGAGCTGAGGATTCCATTGGATGGTTTCTCAGCAAAATGGTCTATATCGTAACGGTCTTGAGTACCTGCTGTAGGTGCACTCAATGAAAGATTATCACTACGATACTCGCAGCATTCTGTATAGAAATTCACCTGTGACTGCAATTTGGAATAGCAACCTATTACTGCAACATTGTAATCGCTTGCAGTCTTATATACTTTGTCAATGATTACGCTACTTGATGGCTCTAAGTCGAAAAAGCTATCTCCACAAGAAGTCATAAGCAGAGCGGCCATTGATGCTAATAATATTATCTTTTTCATGACGTAAAATTCTTTATAATGTGAGATTCAAACCAAACATATATGTTCTTGCCAAAGGATAAGTACCATAGTCCTCACCTGGAGTCAGGTTCTTGGAAGGACGGGCATTTACCTCTGGGTTGTAACCGCTATAGTTGGTAATAGTGAAGAGGTTCTGTCCTGAAACATAAACTCTCATCTTCTCAACCTTAAACTTCTGAGTAAGTGCACGAGGCAAAGTATAACCTAATGAAAGGTTCTGAAGACGAAGGTATGAACCACTCTCCAAATGCCAGGTTGAAGTACGGCTGTTGTAACCTGTCTGCTTACGGTTTGCCTTATTTACAGAACCGCTACCAGGATTCTCAGGACTTCTCCAACGATCAAGCGCAATCTTTGTACCATTGGTATTTCCCTCCATGTTGTCAAGGTAACGCTTATTCAAGTTCAGAATCTTGTTGCCATAAACACCCTGGAAGTTGAAGTCCATATCGAAACCTGCATACCAGAGTTTACCGCCGAAACCATAAGTAAACTTAGGCATATAGTTGCCGCAGATTGTACGGTCTTTATCCAAATCTAACTTTCCGTCTCCATCAACATCGACAAAGCGGAAGTCACCTACTTCAGTATTATCAAAGTGAGGATATTTCTTCAAATCTTCTGCTGTCGCAAAAATACCATCCTGCACCAAGAGATAATAGTTACCAATAGGCTTGCCGACCTCTGTTTTATAGAAAGCATGACCTACACTACCAGTAGAAATAATAGGAGCATTACCAGGACCTAACTCTTTTACCTCATTGGTATTCTTGGCATAGTTGGCATTGAAAGAATAGCCGAAACCATTAGCAAATGTATGCTGAGAAGTCAAAGCCAATTCCCATCCGCGGTTGTTTACCTTACCAATGTTCTGAAGAGAAGTACTGTAACCTGTCAAGAGAGGTACTGGTACATAGAGCAACATATTAGATGTGTTGGTGTTATAGTAATCTACAGAGAAACCGATGTAGCCATCGAACATCTGAAGATCAATACCTGCATTAATCATCTGGTTTTTCTCCCAACTCAAATCATCACGCTTGATATTATCTGGCTTATAACCATACTGCAATAAACCACCATTAGCACCTAAGATATAGTTATCAGTTGACATTGTTGCCAAATGGTCGTAGTTACCAATCTCGAAGTTACCAGTAACACCATAGCTGGCACGAATCTTCATGTCATTGATGAAAGACAATTCCTTCACATTTTTAAAGAACTGCTCATCGCTGATACGCCAAGCAGCAGAAGCGGATGGGAAATAGCCCCAACGGTTGTTCTTACCGAAACGTGATGAACCATCGGTACGAATCGCAGCAGAAAGCATGTAGCGTCCCTCGTAGTTGTACTGAACACGAGCCAAGTAAGAAGCGATAGACCATTGTGTCTTATCAGAACCACCCTTAGTCACAGTACCACCATTTACAGTCTGGATATAATCGTTAGGATAATCTGTAGCTGTCACGTTGTCGGTTTTCTTGGTTTCCTTCTGTGCAGATTGTACAAGAATAGCAGTAATGTTATGCTTCTTGTTGATAGTAGTAGTATAAGTCAATTGATTTTCTACCAACCAGTTGAAGAAGAAAGAAGAAGAACTGTAACCTACTGGGTTTGAAGGAGAATCATAATAATCTTTTCCCTTCAAAGGCAAAGAAGACTGACGATATTTATCATTATGAGCACCATAATAATCACCACCCAAAGACAACTTATAAGAAAGTCCCTTCATCAATTCCAATTCTGCATATACCTTACCAGTAATAGACATACGATCAGTAACATTTGACTGTAAGCGAGCCATAGCAACAGGATTCAACACCTCATTGTGCTCATAGTCTGTACCAATACGCAAGTAACCATTACCCTAATAATTATAAGAACCGTCTGCGTTGTAAACAGGGAAAATAGGAGGCATCATTAAAGCAGACTGAACAATACCACCAGCTCCAGATGCATCTACAGTATTTGAAACAGAATAAGAAGGTGCGAAGTTTACACCAAATTTCAAGCGCTTATGCTGACCTGAAAGATTCAAACGACCACCATATTTTTCAAAATCAGAACCAATGATTGTACCTTCCTTTTTCATATAGTTACCTGATACGAAATAATTGATACTGTTTGACTTTCCTGATAAAGAAACATTGTGTCCAGTAGTCATTGCAGTACGGAAGATAGCATCCTGCCAATCTGTATCTGTCAAGCCTTTAACACCCTGTAAATATGGGAAGAAATCAGCTGCAATCTGCATGTTTCCTTTAGGGCGTACACTATTAGGATCACTTGCTGATCCACCAGGGACTTTAGAAAGGTATGCATTGTCACGTGCGTCCTTTACGAATTCTGCATATTCGTAAGCGTTCATCATATCCAATTTCTTAGATACGTTCTGTATACCTACATATCCATCATAAGAAATTGAGAGCTTATCAGAAGTACCCTTCTTGGTAGTTACGAGAACAACACCATTAGAACCACGGCTACCATAGATAGCTGCTGCAGAAGCATCTTTCAAAACTTCTACAGACTCAATATCATTCGTATTCAAGTTGGCAAAGCCACGCTCCATTGGCACACCATCTACAACATAGAGAGGGTCACTACCTGCATTTACGGTGCTTACACCACGTACACGAATACTTACGCTACCCTCAGGGTCACCACTTGGTACAGTTACCTGGACACCAGGCATCTTACCAGCCAGAGCCTGACGGAAGTCTGTAGATGGGTTATTGGCAAGAGCCTCAGCCTTTACAGAAGACACAGCAGTAGATACGTCACGCTTTTTCTGCACACCGTAACCTACAACCACAACTTCGTCGAGTACTTTGTTATCATCAGCCAGGTTTACATTGATTACTTCGCGACCATTCACTTTGATTTCCTGATCTTTGCAACCGATATAAGATACAGCCAACAAACCATCAGAGGCAATCTCAATCGTATAATTACCATCTATATCGGTAATTACTCCATTATTGGCAGAACCTTTTTCCATGACTGTTGCTCCGATAACTGGCTCGCCAGTTTCATCTTTTACAACACCCTTTACCTTGATTTTCTTACCATGGCTTTGAGCTTTTCCTTTGTGCTGAGACTTAATGACGATGTAGTTGCCTTCCAATTCATAAGTACAATTTGTACCCTTGAGCAATTGGTTCAACATACCAAATACATCATCACTCTTTTTGGTTAATGTGACTGTGCGGTTGGCATCCAACTGAGAAGAATTGTACGCAACCTTGTACTTGGAAGACTGCTCTATCTTCTCAAAAGCAGACTTGAGCGTTACCTTGTTTGAACCGAAGCTGACGGTCTGAGCAAAAACTGCCATTTGTCCAGCCAACAGCAAACAAAAGCATGACGCTGAAATTCGTTTTAAGTTCATATAATATTTATTTAGTTAATAATTTGTCCTAAGACGATTACTCATTGAAGACAATTATATTTTTCGTTGCACCCAATTACAATCCTGTTAAAATGAAATTTTTATTTCACTTTTTTGTGTGTTCGCAAACAACTGTGTTTTGGTAAAACAAATGCGGTAATATTCTACGGATAATTTCATAAAAAGCCGTACATTTTTACATGTTTTCATAGTACTATATATATGAGAGGATAAACTCTAAAAAGGCTATAATGCAGTATTATCTCTGAAAGATAGCACCACTATCTCTGAAAGATAGCACCACTATCTCTGAGAGTTAGCACTATAATTCTCTGTGCTCTAAAAGTGCTCCAGCCAGGGCACTTTGGTGCTTCAGCCAGGGCACATTAGTGCCGTAAGCAAGCATTTTGGAAATATAGGGGTATTTATCGAATATCAGATTTTTTTTAGAAACGGCACTCATAAAATCTCGTCACCCTTCATCTTTCCGCCTGAATCCCCTGTGTTTATCGGGGTTTCAGGGGGTGAAGGGTGCATTTCAACCCTTCATCACCCTTCATCACGCGGAGCCGCTTACGTAACTAATTTATAAATATTTCCTTTTTTTTCGAAGAAAGCACGTTGGTTTCGATAATTCTTTGTATCTTTGCCGATAGATTTGGTTTATGTCATCTCCAAGACTTCGTTGGTAAACAAAAAGTATTTTATATGATAACAAGGACAGTTCCACATATCGTTCAATATCAAGGGTCTAAACGAAATTTAGCTCCTCAGATATTACAATTTATGCCTCGCAAATTTAATCGGCTTATAGAGCCATTTGCGGGTATGGCGGCTATTACTATAGCTGTATCGAAGCAGCAACGGGCAAATCAATATTGCTTAAATGATTTAAATGCCCCTTTGGTAAGAATTTTGCACGAAGCAATAGAAACTCCGGATGTGCTTATTGCTGAATATTCAAAAGTTTGGAATGAACAGTTAGACTTCGAAGGTGGAAGCGTTGCGCATTTTTATAAAGTAAGAGATGAATTTAATGCTGGCGACAAGGCGGCAGCCAATATGCTTTATTTGTTAGCTCGATGTGTGAAAGGTTCTGTAAGGTATAGTTCGACAGGTATGTTTAACCAATCTCCAGACAAACGGAGAATGGGGACAACTCCTGCGACATTAGCCAGAAATATTTATCAAATATCTAGTTATTTAAAAGGAAAAACAACATTTTCTTCTTTTGATTATAGAGAAGTGCTAAAGCAGGCCGTTCCTGGAGATTTAGTTTATATGGATCCGCCATATCAGGGAGTTTGTAATACTCGTGATAATAGATATTATGCAGGGATAGAATTCAATGATTTTGTAGGTGCAATAGACGAGTTGAATATTCGGGGAATAGACTTTATGATAAGTTATGATGGGCAATGTGGTAAAAAACAATATGGCATAGACTTACCCGAAGAATTGGGGTTGAGCAAAGTATTGTTGAATGCAGGCTTATCTAGTCAAAGTGTATTGTTAGGACGCAATGAGGTTACCTATGAGGCTCTTTATTTGAGTAAAAATTTACAAAATAAAGTACAGCCAGTCTATCACCAAAAACTCTTATTTGAAGAAATTGTATGAAATATCCAAAGGAAATAATTAATAAATTGAATTCCATAACCCGTTGGCGGAATTAATTTAGCGCATACTTAACCCTGCCAACCGGTCTGT
>ERZ1026862.67-NODE-67-length-56056-cov-19.276013_pt1 | contig 56056 bp, 37 predicted proteins | sample MGYA00380161_ERZ1026862 | MGnify/ENA primary metagenome ERZ1026862 (study PRJEB33269, sample SAMEA4719797) | human gut metagenome | biome: human-associated habitat; feature: organic feature; material: feces | place: Cameroon | collected 2013-10 ... | reverse complement strand
AGCTCTTTTCGTTTATATACCCTCATCCCCTTTCACCATTTTTTTACCTTTTTACCTTTTCCCTTTTTACCCTTTTACTCTTTTACCTTTTTACCTTTTCCCTTTCCCCTTTTCTTTATTCTTTTATTAAGAATTACAAATTAAGTGTAGAAAGTTTTATAGATTCAAAAAAAATGCGTAACTTTGCAGCCCGAAGTGGAGTTATGGATAGATTAAAACCTTATAAAATAGAATTGCTCGGTTTGAAGGAAGGAGCTAACGCTTTTAGCTTCAAACTTACTGACGAATATTTCGAAGCCATCGATGCTGATATTGTACAGCGTGGTGACTTGGATGTTGATTTGCAGATAGAGCGTAAGTCTTCTCTCTTTGAGTTGACCTTTAATATAAAAGGTGAGGTAGTAATACCTTGTGATATCTGTCTTGACGACATGAATCAGCCTATAGATACTACAAACAGGCTGATTGCAAAATTTGGACAAGAATACTCTGAAGACGATGACCTCGTGACAGTTGATGAGAATGAAGGTCTTCTCGATGTCTCGTGGTTCATATATGAATTTATTGTTCTGAACATCCCAATCAAGCACGTTCATGCACCTGGTAAATGCAATCGTGACATGATGAAGGTTCTCGAAGAACATTCCGCCACCCGAAGTGACGTTGAGGAAGAACAGACGATAGATCCTCGTTGGAGTGAATTATTAAAATTAAAAGATTAAATATTTAAAACATTTTATCATTATGGCACATCCTAAAAGAAGACAATCGAAGACACGTACCCTTAAGAGAAGAACTCATGACAAGGCAGTAGCTCCTACATTGGCAGTTTGCCCTAACTGTGGTGCTTACTATGTTTACCACACAGTATGTCCTACATGTGGTTACTATCGTGGTAAGGTGGCTATCGTAAAGGAAACAGCTGAATAATGGAGAAAATCAACGCAATAATCACAGGTGTCGGCGGATACGTGCCCGATTATATCCTCAACAACGAGGAGTTGTCGCGCATGGTTGATACCAGTGATGAGTGGATTACTGCTCGTGTAGGTATTAAGGAGCGTCGTATCCTCACAGAGGAGGGACTTGGTACAAGTTACCTTGCTCGTAAAGCAGCGAAGCAGCTTATCCAGAAGACAGGCGTTGATCCTGATACAATAGATGCTCTTATTGTTACCACAACCACTCCTGACTATAAATTCCCTTCTACTGCGTCTATAGTTCTTGGTAAGCTTGGACTTAAGAACGCTTTCGCTTTTGACTTCTCTGCAGCTTGTTGCGGATTCCTTTATTCGCTCGATGTTGCTGCTTCGATGATTCAGAGCGGTAGATATAAGAAAATTATTGTTATTGGTGCAGACAAGATGTCGTCGTTGGTAGATTATACCGATCGTCAGACATGTGTGCTTTTTGGTGATGGTGCTGGAGCAGTGCTTGTAGAAGCAACCACCGAAGAAGGTGTCGGTGTACAGAACTCATTCTTCCGTACCGATGGCAAGGGACTTCCATTCCTTCATATGAAGGCTGGTGGTTCAGTTTGTCCTCCTTCTCGTTTCACGGTTGACCATCGTCTACACTACCTCTACCAAGAGGGTAGAACAGTATTCCGCTATGCCGTTACTAATATGAGTGACGATGTATTGGAAATATTGAAGATGAATAATCTCACAGCAGATGATGTACAGTGGGTAGTACCACATGAGGCTAACCTTCGAATTATCGAGGCTGTTACCAAGCGTGCTGGTATTCCATTGGATAAGGTTGTTGTAAACATTGAGCGTTATGGTAACACCAGCGCTGCAACAATTCCTCTTGCTTTGTGGGATGTTGAGTCTAAGCTCAAGAAGGGCGACAACATTATCTTCACCGCTTTCGGTGCTGGTTTCGTTCATGGCGCTTCTTTCTATAAGTGGGCTTACGATGGTGATTCTTTAACAAAGAAATAATTTTTCATAATACAAGAAAACGCATACTTATCTTGTTACGACTTGATAAGGATGCGTTTTTTGTCTTAATCCTTTTTATTGAATACAATGCACAAGGCTGGTTTTGTGAATATCGTCGGCAACCCTAATGTTGGTAAGTCGACATTGATGAATCAATTGGTTGGTGAGCGTATTTCTATCGCTACCTTCAAGGCGCAGACTACACGTCATCGTATCATGGGAATTGTAAATACCGATGATATGCAGATAGTGTTTTCAGATACTCCAGGAGTATTGAAGCCTAACTACAAGATGCAGGAGATGATGTTGGCTTTCTCGGAGTCGGCATTGGCTGATGCTGACGTCTTGTTGTATGTCACTGACGTGGTGGAGAATCCAGAAAAGAATATGGAATTCTTAGAGAAGGTGCAGAAGATGAATATACCAGTATTGCTTCTCATTAATAAGATAGACCAAAGCAACCAGAAAGATCTTGGAAACATTGTGATGAAATGGCATTCGCTGCTGCCAAACGCAGAGATTCTTCCTATCTCGGCAAAGAATAAGTTTGGAGTAGACATGCTGTTGAAGCGTATCAAAGAGTTGCTCCCTGAGTCGCCAGCTTATTTCGATAAAGACCAGCTTACTGATAAGCCAGCTCGCTTCTTTGTGAGTGAGATTATCCGCGAAAAGATTCTCCTTTATTATGATAAGGAAATTCCTTATTCGGTAGAGGTGAAGGTGGAGAGCTTTAAGGAAGGAGATAAGAGCATTAATATCAGAGCGATAATATTCGTGGAGCGCGACTCGCAGAAGGGTATTATCATCGGACATCAGGGCGTAGCACTGAAGAAGGTGGGCTCTGAGAGCAGAAAGGCTCTCGAGAAATTCTTTGGAAAGAAGGTGTTCTTGGAGACTTTCGTGAAAGTAGACAAAGACTGGAGAAGCTCGGAGAAAGAACTCGATAGCTTTGGATATAACCCACAGTAGGAGAAAGAAGGGAGCGGACGCAAATATGCGCCCGAAATGAAGAAATCCTTACTTTGAAAGGAAGGAGGAGAAAGGAAGGAGGAGAAAGGAAGGAACCGAAGGGAGGAGAAATGAATGAAAGGAAGGAAAATGAGAGGAGGAAAAAGGAAAATTGGTCCTGAATGTAATGAGGACCCACTCTCTGCAAAGTGCAGAGGGCCGAAGAATGTATAACTTCAGAAATTAAACAGACTCGAAAATGGGAAATTTAGTAGCAATCGTTGGACGCCCTAATGTTGGTAAGTCCACTCTATTCAATCGTCTTACTCAATCACGCCGCGCTATCGTTAGCGATACTGCCGGCACCACTCGCGACCGTCAGTATGGCAAATGCTCATGGAACGGTAGAGAGTTTTCTGTTGTTGATACCGGTGGTTGGGTAGTAAACTCAGACGACATCTTTGAGGATGCTATTCGTCAGCAGGTACTTGTAGCCACTGAAGAAGCAGACTTGGTGTTGTTTGTTGTTGATAATGAGACAGGTGTTACTGACTGGGACGAGGATGTGGCGTTGATATTGCGTCGCACAAAGTTGCCAGTGATATTGGTTGCCAACAAGGTTGACAATTCAGGTAGAGCATACGAGGCTGCCGAATTCTATAAGTTAGGATTAGGCGACCCACAATGTATAAGTGCAGCCACAGGTGGCGGTACTGGTGACTTGCTTGATTTGCTTGTATCTAAGATGCCAGAAGACAAGGGTGATGAGACAGAGGATGATATCCCTCGTTTTGCCGTAGTTGGTCGTCCTAATGCAGGAAAGTCAAGTATCATCAATGCCTTTATCGGTGAGGAGCGCAATATCGTTACCGAGATTGCTGGTACCACTCGCGACTCTATCTATACTCGCTATGACAAGTTCGGTTTCGACTTCTATCTTGTCGACACAGCAGGTATCCGTCGTAAGAACAAGGTAACAGAAGACTTGGAATTCTATAGTGTGATGCGTTCTATCCGTGCTATTGAGAATAGCGATGTTTGTATTTTGATGTTGGATGCCACCCGTGGTATCGAGGCACAGGATATGAATATCTTCCAGTTGATACAGAAGAACAACAAGTCGTTGGTGGTTGTTGTAAACAAGTGGGACTTGGTGGAAGACAAAACACAGAAGGTTATCGACACCTTCGAGAATGCCATCCGTGCCCGCATGTCACCATTCGTTGACTTCCCAATTATCTTTGCTTCTGCATTGACAAAGCAGCGCATCTTTAAGGTGTTGGAGCAGGCTAAGCAGGTGTATATCAACCGTAAGGCAAAGATTGGTACTGCCAAGTTGAACGAGGTGATGTTGCCACTCATCGAGGCTTATCCACCACCATCAATCAAGGGTAAGTACATCAAGATTAAGTATATCTCGCAGTTGCCAAACACACAGATTCCATCATTTGTGTTCTATGCAAACCTGCCACAGTATGTGAAGGAGCCATACAAGCGCTTCCTTGAGAACAAGATTCGTGAGAACTGGTCGTTGCACGGCTGTCCTATCAACATCTTCATCCGACAGAAGTAATTCTAAGTGAAGAGTGAAGAATCTAAGTGAAGAGTGAAGAACGAAGAGTGAAGAATTTTGATATGAAGAAACTTTTGTTTTTCATGATATTGATGATAGGTGTGGGCGTTACTTCCTGTAAGAAGGAAGAGATTGACCCTGCTGCTGTTGCTGGCAATGTGGCAAAGCAATATTATCAATATCTCCTTGATGGCAAATACGAGGAATTTGTAGATGGACATTATCAGCCCGACAGTATTCCAGGTGTTTATCGCGAACAGCTGATAACCAATGCCAAGATGTTTGTTGGCCGTCAGAAGGAAGTACATCACGGAATGGTGAAAGTGGACGTTGCAAAGGCAAGTGCCGACACTGCTAAGCATGTGGCAAACGTGTTCTTGAATATTGCCTATGGCGACAGTACTATAGAAGAAGTTGTTGTGCCAATGGTGTTGGTAGACGGCAATTGGATGATGAGATAATCTCTATTTGTATTATACTATAAAAGCGGTTGCGAATTTGGAATATATCCATTTTCGCAACCGCTTTTCTTTGTGTATATATCGTAAGGATAGTTATCCTTGACGAAGTTTTCTTTCTTTCTCCATTTCCACCGCCTTCACCTTCTTGAATAGTTCGGAAGCGAAGACAAGGTCGTTGAGCTTCTCGTTAGTGGCAGAAATCACGTCATCCTTAGTGCCATGCCATTCGTTGTGACCCTGGCTAATGAAAAGGATATTTTCGCCAATACCGATAACAGAGTTCATGTCGTGAGTGTTGATGATGGTGGTGATATCAAACTCCTTGGTGATACCGCTAAGCAATTCATCAATGACGAGTGACGTCTTAGGGTCGAGACCAGAGTTAGGTTCATCGCAGAATAAATATTTAGGATTCAGCACGATAGCTCTGGCTATAGCAACACGCTTCTGCATACCACCAGAAATCTCGCCAGGATATTTCTTTTCAGCTCCCATAAGGTTTACACGGTCAATACATTCCTGTGCACGCTTTAGTTTTTCGCGATAGTTCATATTAGAGAACATGTCGAGAGGGAACATAACGTTTTCCAATACCGACAGCGAGTCGAAGAGAGCAGCACTCTGGAATATCATACCCATCTCTCTGCGCATAGCCACCTTCTCTTCCTTTGTCATCTTTACGAAGTCGCGACCATCGTAGAGCACCTCGCCAGATGTAGGATCGAGCAAGCCCACGAGATTCTTCATCAGCACAGTCTTACCAGAACCACTCTGACCAATGATAAGGTTGGTCTTGCCATCCTCGAATTTGAAATTTATGTCCTTCAAGACCTCTTTGTCTCCGAACGACTTATATAGATGTCTGACTTCTATCATGACAATATCTGAGTTAGGAATACATCTGAAAACAATATCAACACACTTGAGCATACTACCGCATCAGTAGACGCCTTGCCCACCTCTACCGAGCCACCCTCTACGCTATAGCCGAAGAACGACGATACGCTTGAGATGATGAATGCGAATACCAAACTCTTGATGATACTCATATACATAAACCACGGATTAAACGAATGTTGCAATCCGAGCGTTAAGTCTTCGGGAGTAAGGATATGACCGATATAAGCAGTACCATACGCACCAAGAATACCAGTGGCAGAAGAGAAAACTACAAGGAAAGGCATGATAGTCATCAGTCCAAGAATCTTTGGCATAATAAGATAGCTTGCTGAGTTTACGCCCATAATCTCCAATGCGTCAATCTGTTGAGTGACGCGCATCGTTCCCAGTTCCGAAGCAATATTCGATCCTACCTTACCAGCGAGAATCAAACACATGATAGAACTTGAGAACTCCAAGAGCATGATTTCGCGAGTGGTATATCCAGATACCCATCGTGGCATCCAAGGACTCTGAATGTTGAGCTTCATCTGAATACAGATTACCGCACCTATAAAGAAAGAGATGATGAGCACGATGAGAATAGAGTCAACTCCAAGCTGCGACATCTCTTTGATATATCCCTTCATAAACATGCGCATGCGTTCGGGAACCGAAAACGTTCTCTTCATGAGCATGAGATATTTGCCTAATGTGACAAGTGAATTATATATAAACATGGTGTAAAATGTTGTTATTCGACTGCAAAAGTAACCAAAATCCATTAAAAAACTGCAATATATTTAATAGTTTTAGCTTTTATCTGCGTTATTAGGGACATTTTTGCTAATTTTGTTGCCAAAATAGATAAACATACAAAATATATGGACGAAAAGACCAACACCACATCGGGCGAAACACAGACAACGATGACACTTAGAGCCGAAGGACTTGTGAAGCGTTATGGCAAGCGTACCGTTGCAAATCAGGTGAGTTTCGATGTGAAGCAAGGAGAGATTGTAGGACTACTTGGACCTAATGGAGCCGGCAAAACCACATCCTTCTATATGACAACCGGACTCGTTGTGCCCAACGAGGGACATGTATTCATCAATGATAAAGAGATAACCGATTATCCTGTATATAAGCGTGCTCGTGCTGGTATTGGCTATTTGCCACAGGAGGCAAGTGTATTCCGCAAGATGAGCGTCGAAGATAACATCATGTCGGTGCTTGAGATGACGAAACTCAACAAAGAGCAACGCCTGGAACGTTTGGAAAGTCTGCTCAACGAGTTCCGCCTACAGAAAGTGCGTAAGAACAAAGGAGATCAGCTATCAGGAGGTGAGCGTCGACGTACAGAGATTGCGCGATGCCTTGCCATCGACCCAAAGTTCATCATGCTTGATGAGCCTTTTGCAGGTGTAGACCCTATTGCTGTAGAGGATATTCAGCATATTGTGTGGCGACTGAAATACCGCAATATCGGTATCCTTATCACCGACCACAATGTGCAGGAAACCCTCACCATCACCGACCGCGCCTACCTATTGTTTGAAGGAAAGATATTATTCCAAGGCAATCCAGAGCAATTGGCAGAAAATCAGATAGTTCGCGAAAAATATCTTGGAACCTCGTTTGTGCTACGCAAAAAAGACTTCCAACTCATTGACGAGCAGCGAAGAGCACGAGAAGAATAAGCATATAGGAAGAGTGGAATTATAAAAAAAACAAATTTTTCCTATATATATTAGGTGGTGTCAACAATATTGAGTAATTTTGCAACTCATTTGAATACAGATTATAACAATAATAAACAATAAATAAAGAAATCAGAAATGAACATTTCATTTGAAAACCCTGACAAGATCAATGGCAAGTTGACATTGACTATCGAAGAGGGCGACTACAAAGAGCAAGTAGAGAAGACTCTTAAAGATTATCGCAAGAAGGCAAACATTCCAGGTTTCCGTCCAGGACAGGCACCTATGGGCATGATCAAGCGCCAGTTTGGTGCTTCTGTAAAGGTTGACGCTATCAACCGCGTGTTGGGCGAGCAGCTTCAGAAGTATATCGTAGACAACAAGATTAACATGCTTGGCGAGCCTTTGGCAAGCGAAACACAGGAGCCTGTAGACCTTGACAAGGAAGCACCATATACATTCTGCTTCGATATCGCAGTAGCTCCAGAGTTCAATGCAGAGCTTACAGCTGACGATACAATCGATTACTACACAATCGCTGTTGACGATGCACTCATCGATCGTCAGATTGATATGTTTGCTTCACGTTCAGGCTCATACGTTAAGGCTGAGGAATATCAGGACAACGATATGTTGAAGGGTGACCTTCGTGAGCTCGACGAGAACGGCAACACCTTGGAAGGTGGTATCACCGTAGAGGGTGCTGTGCTTATGCCAAGCTACATCAAGGTTGACGACCAGAAGAAGCTCTTCGACGGTTGCAAGCTTGGTGACGTTATCGCTTTCAGCCCACGCGCTGCTTATCCAGCAAGCGATGTAGAGGTAGCTTCACTTCTTAAGATCGAGAAGGAGCATGTAGGTGAGCACACTGGCAACTTCAGCTTCCAGATTACAGAAATCAATCGCTATCAGAAGGCTGCTGTTGATCAGGCTCTCTTCGACTCAATCTTCGGCGAGGGCGAGGTTAAGAGCGAGGAAGAGTTCCGCAACAAGATCGCTGAGGGCTTGAAGGGTCAGTTGGAAGTAGACGCTAACTACAAGTTTATCCTCGACGTACGTTCATACGTAGAGAACAAGGTTGGCGAGCTCACATTCCCAGACGCTCTCTTGAAGCGCATCATGCTCAACGCTAACAAGGATAAGGGTGAGGAATTCGTAGAGAAGAACTATGCTGCAAGCATCAAGGAGTTGGCATGGAGCCTCATGAAGAACCAGCTCGTTGAGAAGGCAGGCATTAAGATTGAGGATAAGGACGTACTCGAGGCAGCTAAGGAAACTGCACGCATCCAGTTCGCTCAGTATGGTATGAACAACGTGCCAGACGAGTATGTAGAGAACTATGCTAAGGAAATCCTTAAGAAGCAGGAGAATGTACAGGGTTGCGTAGACCGCGCTATCGACATCAAGCTCGTAGACGCTTTGAAGAAGGTAGTGAAGTTGAACGAGAAGGCTATCTCTCTCGATGAGTTCAACACTATGATGAACCCAAATGCAGCTAAATAATAAGTTATTATAGACTTATAACATTTTTTTAGAAAAAAAACTTCTTTAATAAAGAGGTTATCGACTATTTTTTCGTAACTTTGTAATACGAACAATATAAAGAGTCGGTAGCCTCTTTATATTTTTATACGGTTTTGGAAAGAAACCGTATGCAAAAAGGAAAAAACAAGGGTAAAAAACCATATATACACCTTATTATATATTATATATATCTGATATGAATAACGATTTTAGAAAATACGCCACCAAGCATCTTGGTATCAATGGCATGGCACTTGACGATGTGATAAGTTGTCAGAATCAGTACCTCAACCCATATATCCTTGAGGAGCGCCAGTTGAACGTGACACAGATGGATGTGTTCTCACGCTTGATGATGGATCGTATTATATTCTTGGGTACAGAAATCAACGACTATACTGCTAATACCCTTCAGGCACAGTTGCTATATCTCGACTCTGTAGATAGCGGCAAGGATATCTCAATATATATCAATAGCCCTGGCGGTAGCGTTACTGCAGGTTTGGGAATCTATGATACCATGCAGTTTATATCAAGCGATGTTGCTACTATCTGTACAGGTATGGCAGCTTCGATGGGTGCAGTGTTGCTCGTGGCAGGAGCAGAAGGAAAGCGCTCGGCACTTACACACAGTCGCGTGATGATTCACCAGCCTCTTGGTGGTGTGCAGGGACAGGCTTCTGATATCGAGATTGAGGCTAAAGAGATACAGAAATTCAAGAAAGAACTCTACAATATCATTTCAGAACATTCGCACACACCATTCGAGAAGGTATGGCAGGACTCTGACCGTAACTATTGGATGACAGCCGACGAGGCAAAGGAATATGGAATGATAGACAATGTATTAAAACGTAAGATATAAAGATGCCACCAAAAACTAAATGCTCCTTTTGTGGACGCACAGATAAGGACGTTAAGATACTTATAACAGGTCTTAATGGCTATATCTGTGAGAATTGTGCACGACAGGCTTATGATATCGCTGCAGCACAAGGCTGTTATAAGAGTGCTGATGCGGAGGGCTCACCTTTTAAGATGAAGAAGGTGCCAAAGCCTCGTGAGATAAAGGCTTATCTTGATGAATATATCATCGGACAAGATGAGGCAAAGCGCCATTTGGCAGTTTCTGTTTACAACCACTATAAGCGTTTGCAGCAGCCTGTAGACGAGAATGGTGTGGAGATAGAAAAGAGCAATATTATCATGGTTGGCTCTACAGGTACAGGTAAGACCCTTTTGGCTCGTACCATTGCAAAACTCCTTGATGTGCCTTTCACCATTGTCGATGCTACTGTATTTACCGAAGCAGGCTATGTAGGCGAGGATGTAGAGAGCATCTTGAGCCGCTTGTTGCAGGTTTCTGATTATAAAGTCGAAGCAGCCCAGCGCGGTATCGTCTTTATTGATGAGATTGATAAGATAGCACGTAAGAGCGATAACCCTTCTATAACTCGCGATGTTAGTGGTGAAGGTGTGCAGCAAGGTTTGCTGAAACTATTGGAAGGTACTATGGTAAATGTGCCACCAAAGGGTGGACGTAAGCATCCTGATCAAGACTATATTCATGTAGATACTAAGAATATTCTCTTTATCTGTGGTGGTGCCTTCGATGGTATCGAGCGCAAGATAGCACAGCGACTCAATACCCACACCGTGGGCTACAACTCAGTGCAGAACGTGCGCAAGATAGATAAGGAAGACCTTATGCAGTATGTGTTGCCACAAGACTTGAAGTCGTTTGGTCTTATACCAGAGATTATCGGTCGTTTGCCAGTGCTTACATACTTGAAGCCATTAGACCGTGATGCTTTGCGCCGCATATTGATGGAGCCAAAGAACTCTATCGTGAAGCAGTATGTGAAACTGTTCGAAATGGACGGCATCACTCTAACCTTCGATGATGCGGCTCTCGACTACATAGTTGATAAAGCTGTGGAATACAAACTCGGTGCTCGCGGATTGCGTTCTATCGTAGAGTCGGTAATGATGGATGCTATGTTTGAGATTCCATCAAAGCGAACAAAGAAGTTTGAAGTGACTCTCGAATATGCAAAGCAGCAACTCGATAAGTCGCACTTGCATCATATAGAACAACAATAATATACCATAAAAGAGGAGTCGGGAAAAGACTCTTTATTTCCGACTCCTCTTTAATTAAAATACCTCTATGACCTATGGCAAACAACTACAACTTGACCAAGCAACTAAAGCATTTCTTTGGTTTTGATAAATTCAAAGGCGACCAAGAGGCTATAATCAGTAATCTGCTTGACGGCAACGACACATTTGTGCTCATGCCTACAGGCGGAGGCAAGAGCCTTTGCTATCAGTTGCCATCATTGATAATGGAAGGCACGGCTATTGTTGTGTCGCCACTTATTGCGCTGATGAAAAACCAAGTTGATGTCATCAATGGTATGTCGGAGAAGGGAGGAGTGGCACATTATATCAACTCTTCGCTCAACAAGGCAGCCATAACACAGGTCATGAACGATATTCGTAGCGGACTCACCAAGTTGCTGTATGTGGCTCCTGAGTCGCTAAACAAGGAGGAATATGTAGAATTCTTGAAGACTATCAAGATTTCTTTCTATGCCATTGATGAGGCACATTGTATATCGGAGTGGGGACACGATTTCCGTCCAGAGTATCGCAATATCCGCCCTACGATAAATAAGATTGGCAATGCTCCAGTCATTGCCCTTACGGCTACTGCTACCGACAAGGTGCGTACCGATATAAAGAAATGTCTTGGTATTGCAGATGCCAAGGAATTCAAAAGCTCGTTTAATCGTCCAAACCTTTATTATGAAGTACGCCAGAAACGTACCGACGACGATACTAACAAGCAAATAATTATGTTCATTCGCCAAAATCCTGGCAAGAGCGGTATTATATACTGTTTGTCGAGAAAGAAGGTGGAAGAACTGGCAGAGATATTGAAAGCCAACGAAATAAAGGCTGCGCCATATCATGCAGGACTTGATTCAGCCACTCGCTCGCAAACCCAAGACGACTTCTTGATGGAGCGTATCGATGTTATTGTTGCTACCATCGCCTTTGGTATGGGTATCGACAAACCTGATGTACGCTTTGTAATCCATTATGATATTCCTAAGAGCTTGGAAGGATATTATCAAGAGACAGGTCGTGCAGGTCGTGATGGCGGTGAAGGACAATGTATTGTATTCTATTCGCCTAAAGACTTGCAGAAGCTTGAGAAGTTTATGGAAGGAAAGCCTGTGGCAGAACAGGATATCGGCAGACAGCTATTGCAGGAGACAGAGGCTTATGCCGAGAGTTCAGTTTGTCGCCGTAAGCTATTGCTGCATTATTTTGGCGAGGAATATAAGCAAGATAACTGTGGCAACTGTGACAACTGCTTGCATCCAAAGCAGAAGATAGAAGCTAAGGATGCCCTCGTTGTGGTGCTTGCTGCAATAAAGGCTGTGAAGGAGAACTTCATGCAAGACTATGTGATAGACTTCGTGAAGGGACGCGCTACCGACGATATAGTATCTCATCATCATGACGAACTTGAGGAGTTTGGAGCAGGCGAAGAGATGGATCCTAAGCTTTGGAATCCGGTAATCCGTCAGGCTATGATAATGGGATATATCAAAAAGGATGTAGAAAACTACGGCTTGCTGAAGCTTACTGCTGCAGGAAAGAGATTCCTTAAGGCTCCTACTTCGTTTATGATAGTAGAGGATAATGATTTCCGTTACGACTATGAAGCCGACGATAGCGATGGCTGTACAGCAGCCCTTGATCCACAGCTATATTCACAGTTGAAGAGCTTGCGCAAGAAGGTTGCAGCCAAGAATAATGTTCCTGGATATGTAGTATTCCAAGACGTATCGCTCGAGCAGATGGCAACAATGTATCCTGTTACTATGGCAGAATTGCAGAATGTACAGGGTGTTGGAGCGGGTAAGGCTATGCGCTATGGCAAAGACTTCTTGAAGCTTATCAAGGAATATTGCGAGGAAAACGAAATAGAGCGTCCTGAGGAATTGCGTGTGCGCACCGTGGCTAAGAAGTCGATGCTCAAAGTGAAGATAATCCAAAGCATAGACCGCCAGGTGGCCCTCGACGATATCGCACAGGCACAAGGCTTGGAATTTGGCGAATTGCTCGACGAAGTAGATGCTATAGTATATAGCGGCACGAAGCTTAATATTGATTATTTCCTTGAAGATGTGATGGATGAAGAACATGTCGACGATATCTATGACTACTTCATGGAGAGCGAGACAGATAGTGTAGACGAAGCCATAGAAGAACTTGGCGGTGACTACTCGGAAGACGAAATTCGACTTGTCCGCATTAAATTCTTATCAGAACAAGCAAATTAATGTTGAAATATACAACTTGTTATCGTGACTTGTCCTATCTTGGTATACCTATTATTATAGGCCAGATAGGAACAATAGTCATGTCTTTTACAGACACCTTAATGATAGGCCACCATTCTACACCAGAATTGGCGGCCGCTTCGTTTGTTAATAACATGTTCACCTTGGTCATCATTCTGGCCTTGGGATTTTCGTATTCTATAACTCCTACTGTGGGCAACCACTATGGACGTGAGGAGTATCTGCGCATAGGACAGATACTGAAGAATGGTATCGCTGGCAATATGGTATTGGCATTTCTCCTTGTGGGAGTTATGGCATTGCTATATTGGAATTTGGGCAATCTTGGTCAGCCCGAAGAACTATTACCTTTGATGCGTCCGTATTTCCTTGTACAATTAGTCTCGTTACCATTTGTATGTTTTGCTAATGCCTTTAAACAATTCTATGATGGCATTACCAATACTCGTACACCAATGTATATCCTTTTAATAGGAAATGTATTGAATATTATTGGTAACTGGATATTGATATATGGTAAACTTGGTTTGCCAGAAATGGGACTCCTTGGTGCAGGACTCTCTACTCTTGTTGCCCGTATCTTTGTAGCTTTTGCTTTTGTATGGGTATTCGTAATCTATCGTCGTTATCAGCAATATCGCAAAGGGTGGCAGAGCAAAGGAGTGTCAATGGATGAAATTCGCAAACTTTCTACACTTGGCATTCCTATAGCATTGCAGATGGGACTGGAGACAGGAGCATTCTCGCTATCGAGTCTTCTTGTGGGATGGATAGGAACAACAGCTCTTGCTGCTCATCAGATTATGCTCACAATATCCCAACTTGGCTTTATGATATATTATGGTTTTGGTGCAGCCGTAGCTATAAAGGTGAGCCTATGCGTAGGACTCCGCAACTATGATGATGCTGGTCGCTACTCGCATGCAGGCTTTCATCTTGCTATGATGTGTGCTACTGCCGTTACCATACCTATTGTCATCTTCCGCGATTCCTTAGGTATACTCTTTACCGACAATGTCGAAGTATGCCAGTTGGTATCAGCGTTGGTGTTGCCATTTGTGATATACCAAGTTGGCGACTGTCTGCAATGTGCCTATAGTAATGGTCTTCGAGGATTATCGGTTGTGAAACCGCTTGTGCCAGTAGCTTTCTTTGCATATTTCGTGGTTTCATTACCTATTGGCTACCTTCTTGGCTTGCCGCTCGGTTTAGGTCTTGAAGGAGTATGGTTTGCTTTCCCCGCAGGTTTGACTACTGCAGGCTTCTGCTATCTCTATTTCTTTAGGCGCAACCAAAAACGAATGGCCCAGCTTAGCGAATAATATTAGGATGATTTTGTGTGATAGGTATTTTATGCATAGATTCAATGTTGCGCAAAGTAAAAATAATCTAAAGAATTTGGAAGTGTTGCGTGAATTGCTTATTTTTGCAGCTACCTTTGTTTAATAAGGAAGCTGATGAGTGTGAGAATGAATTTGAACGTTGGATTTTTGTATTGAAGAATATGGAAACATTGACAAGACTACCTTGGGCTGCACAGAATGCAGTATTCAAGAAGCTGGAAGATATAGCCGATGTAGCTGCGCTTTCAAGACAAGAGCGCATGAAATACGACGAGGGACTGAGAAAGTATCGCGATACTATCTCTGTGCTTCAGGGTGCACGCGAGGATGGATATGCTGAAGGTCAAGCAAAAGGTTATGCCGAAGGTCAAGCAAAAGGCTATGCAGCAGGACAAGAAGAAGGTCGTGCAGCAGGACGTAATGAAGGCATAGCAGAAGGTCTTGAACAAGGATTAGCTCAAGGATTAGCTCAAGGTAAACAGCAACAAGCCCTTGCTATTGCTCAGAAAATGAAAGCTATGGGTTTAAGTAATGATGATATTTTTAAGATAACAGGAATATCATTAAATGAATTTTGATTTGTAGAATTTGTTTAAAGCCATGACGGCAACATAAACAATAGAAACAGCTTAATGTATAGTTTGTTTTGAAGTTTATGTTGTCGTCATTATATTTTTAGGAGATAACGATAAAAAGTTTGTTTTCTCGGTAGCGTTTCTTAATCTTTGTCGTATATATAAGTATGAACAACGAAACTTACATATCTTTTGCAAAAGAACTTCGCCACATTGCTGTGGTAGAAGCAAAACGGTATCTGCAAGATGCTGAGGATGTGGAAGATGTTGCTCAAGAGGTGATGTTGCGAATTTGGGAGCGACGTGAAGGCGTAATACCAGAAAAGAAGATGCTGTATTCATATACTGCAACTTTGGTGAGGAATATCTGTCTTGATAAAGAAAAGAAGAAACGACGACATCCGATACTACGGTTGCTATGGTATGGAAAAAATAATGATGAAGAAAAAGAATGCGACACCCTAACTTTTGATACTCCGCATAGGAGAATGGAACTGTCGGAAACGGCAAACCTCTATTTGCAGGCTCTTAACAAACTTCCATACACATGGCAACGAATATTGCTGATGAGAGGAGAAGAAGAGAAAAGCTACGCTGAGATTGCTGAAATTCTTGGAACCTCAGACTCTTCTGTTAGAGCCACGCTATGTAAAGCAAAAAAGAAAATAATGCAATATCTTAACCACGACTTATAATGAAGAATCACAATTATATACAATATCTGTTGGATAAATATATGCAGAGCAAGACGACCATTGAAGAGGAGCGCCTGCTGAAGGATTATTTTCAGTCGCATAAGGATATTCCTAACGAATGGAAAGCATTCAGCATATTATTCAATGGCTTTGCAGGAAAGATGGGCTTAGATACAGAAAGTGGTCTTGGAGCTAAAAAGCGGTCTGTTAAGCGAGTTGGATTTTGGATAGCAGCAGTTGCGGCTTCTGTGATTATTGCTATTTTGGTTATGCCTAGTATAGATGATAAGCGCGCAAATAAAGATCAGACAGTAAATGTTGCTGATAATATAACGAAAGCTTCATCGGTGCCTGTTGTTAGCGATTCTGAATCATCTTCTGCTGGCGATGAAGTATATTCTGCATCAAAGAGTGAAAAACATGTAGTGGCATATAGATATCATAAAAAAGAAAAGAAGGCTGTCATTGAAGATGAAATGATGAATGGAACAAATGATACACCAAAGAAAGAACTTGGGCGAGAGCTTTCGGAAGATGAATTGATGGCACGATATATTGACGACAACTTCATCACGATAGAGGAGAAAATGCGAAGAAAAGAGGCTGAGAACACCTTTTCTGCATGCTTAAACTCTGAAGAAATGGGAGAGGCAATGCCTTCTATAAGTTTGTAGCAGAAATAAAAGATAGTAGAAATAGAAATGTCGTAATGAACATGAATAAGATAATCAAAAGCATATCACTCCTTTTCTGCGTGTTTTCATTGACAAGTATGAAAGCACAAAATGAGAGTAGGGTGGCGCAGATTCCAGAAATCGTTGACCTATATGAGCAGTTGGAAAGTATGTTTCCGTATAGCGACTATGTGAATCTTACACAGACGGAAGTCTCTTATTGGGTGAACAACAATATGAAACAGACGGAAGACTTTGCTCAAGGTTTGAAGAAAATGCAATCTGCTATAAAGAAGATAAAGGCTATATATGGAGACGACAACATAGTGGTAGAGAGCACGAATAGTGATGATAGTTTGGTGTTTGTTTGTCGCCCGAGTTATCATGATTCTGTGCAAAGCAACTATATGGAGATTGTCTATAATCGAGAAAAAGTACATTTCTATTATGGTTCTTCGCTAAACGATAAGTCGGCAAACTATCATGAAGCCAACGACAATATTGTTGCCGATATAGACAATATGTTGAAAACATTTATGATGAGGTCGGGAGTAACAAAAGATAGCATCGTCTTTGATGGACCATCATATAAATACCAACTCGTGACCTTTACTAATTTTCTGCAGATGATGCAGCATGCAGAAGGAGTGGTATATAATATCCCTAATGCCAAACACTCAGATTGGCTACAGTTCTTTAACAAGATGAAGAGCTATGCAATAAAGGAAAATGTGAGAGTGGCATGGAATGATGTATACCGAGAATATGAATCTGTGGAGATATGGGTGGATAGAGAAAATACTATTCCTGTGGTTTTCGCAGCAGCCATGAAAGGTGACACACTAAAGGTGTTGAGGCTGGAAGGAACAAAAGGATATAATATCATTCTACCGCGCGTATGGTCGGAAGAGTCGCCTGTATTCTCTCCGAAAAGAATAAAAGCATATACTAATTTAAACTAATAATATTATGAAACGAACATTATTAATAATATCAGCCTTAGCACTAATGAGCATAGGCGTTAGAGCGCAAAATTTGAAGACTACAGTCAATGGCGCGCCAATAGAAATGATAGAGGTTGAAGGTGGTACCTTTATGATGGGCGACCATATGGAGCAGAGAGCAGATGCTTTGCCACTCCACGAGGTTACGCTCGATACCTATTATGTTGGTAGAACAGAGGTGACACAGCAACTATGGACAGCCGTGATGGGATATAATAATAGTTATTTCAAGGGCAAATATCGTCCGGTGGAGACTATTGACTATGATGAAGTGCAAGCTTTCATCATTAAGCTAAACAAACTTACGGGTATAAATTTCAGATTGCTTACAGAGGCAGAATGGGAATATGCTGCACGTGGAGGCAATAAGAGTAAGGGATATATATATAGTGGAAGCAACGACCTTGACGAGGTGGGCTGGACAGTATATAATAATGGGATAAATGCTACACATAATGTAGCCAATAAGGCACCAAACGAGCTTGGAATATATGATATGACTGGCAACGTATGGGAATGGTGTAGCGACTATAATGGAGCATATACCTCAGAACCACAAAAGAATCCTACAGGACCTACAAGGCAGAGTTGGCATCAAGCCCGTGGCGGAGCATTTCATAATAATGCCGAGAGTAACGAAGTGTGCTATCGCGACAGACTGTATCCTTCGAAGAAAAGATATACTTTGGGCTTCAGGTTGGCTATGGATGCCACAAAAGACAATATAAAGAAAATGGTGAAGGCGAAGACCTGGGATTTGACAGAAGACGTTGTTGCAGAGGTAACTCCACACAAGCAGAAGTTGAATAAGACGATGATAGATAATCCTACAGTTCAAGATCTTGCAGGTGTGTGGCAATATATCTCCTTTGATGCTAATGGCAAACGTAAATATCATGTTGCATTAAAGTTTCTGAATGCAGATGGAACATTCCAAAACTTGCAATTCTCGCAATCAGGAAATGGACAGATAATGTATAAAGGAGCAGGAACATGGAAACTAAAAGATGGCTGCATAATGCAGAAATACGAAAAGGGCTACAACAACGAATTCTTTGATGGCAAGACCATAACCATCAAACTGATGTTGGGCGATAATGGAAATCTGATGCATTTGCTATGGGTAGACCCTATGCACGGTGGAAAGGTTGCCGAATGGTATGAAAAAGTTGATTAATTGAACCTAATAAAAACATCCCTAATATGAAAACTATACTTTTTAACCTATTGTTGATACTTGCCGTGCCAGCCTTTGGACAAAAGTATCATATAGAAGGCTTTATCAAAGACTCTTTTACTAAAGAGGGTATAGATTCTGCCAAGATTACGTTGATGACGATGGATAGCGTAGAGGTGGAAACCTTCTATGGCGAGCCTTTTGGATGGTGGCAAGTTTATCGCGACATAAAAGCTCCAGGAAAATACATCATGAAGTTTGAACATGACGGATATTATACTGCCTACAGGAACGTGAACTTCAAATATGTTAAATATAGACATACTGGCGACTCCTTTGGCGAAGTGTTGATGCACAAGATGAAGATGAAAAAGGAAGTGACACTTGGCGAGGTTAAGGTTACTGCCAGCAAGGTGAAGATGGTGATGCGTGGCGATACCATAGTATATAATGCCGATGCCTTTCAGCTTAGCTCAGGCTCTATGCTCGATAAGTTGATAATGATGTTGCCTGGCGTGACACTCGATACAAGTGGACAAATCTTTGTGAATGGAGAAAAGGTGGAAGCTTTGCTCGTGAATGGAGAAAACTTCTTTCATGGCGACCCAAAAGTGGCATTAGACAATCTGCCATACTATATGGTAGATAAGGTGAAGGCATATAGAAAGACTCCTGAGCGAGTGTTGTCAGATGCTGAAGTGGACAGAATGCAGAAGGTGAAGTTGCCACTCGTAGTGGATGTGGAACTGAAGAAAGAGTATAGCACCTCGTGGGTGGGAAATATGGTTGCTGGTGTGGGTACCGACAACCATCATGAGGCTCGTATGTTTGTTATGCGATTTACCCCTAATTCTCATGTTGCAGTAATAGGAAACACCAACGATGTTCGTGGTGATAGCTATTATAGTTCGAACGGGCAATGGCAAGGACCTCAGGGCAATCGTGGAGATATCACTACGCAAGAGGTGAAGATTGATGGACTGTTGAAAAACGAGAAGAAGACATGGAAGCTTTCAGACAACATATCCTTCAAAACCCAGAAGCGAAATGACGTGACGAAATCGTCGACTACAACCTTCTTTGCAGATAATGTATATAGTAGAGTCGTGAGCAGTAGTCGTAACAAGAATTTGAATATAGGATTTTCTGGCAGCAATAGCTATAAACCATCAAGAAACTTCTCGTTGGAGTTTACGCCAAGAGTCAGCTACACCCATTACAACAATCGCTCCGTAGGAATGAGTGCCGACTTTAATCATCAACTTTCAGAGCGATATCTTGGTGAAGCACTCGATAGTTTGTTTGGCAATGGTGCTGCTACAGAATATCGCAATATCATGATTAGTTCCCTACGAAATAACTATTATGCAAAGGGTGATGAATTTAGTTCGCAAGGTAATCTGGTTGGAAACGTACGACTAAGACAGGATATGTTGCGATTCTCGTTGTATGGAACATATAATAATAAAACGGCACGTAGTCTGCAAGATTACGAGCGAGTGGAAAATGATAATCCTATGACGAGATACAAAGATATGCCACAAAGCAGCTATAGATATAATGCTAAGCTGTCGTATGATTATGTTCTGCGTTTCTCTTCTGGGCGTATAGCTATTGTTCCAGGCTATGGCTATAGTCAATCATACAATTCGGCAAACAATGAACATTATATCCTTGACGGTTCCGACGAAGCACAATGGAATATTGACCGACTACATCTGAATGGAAATGCTATAAACCAGTATATCGACAACTATAATAGCTATACTTCCAGACAATGGAATAAGACAAATGATTTTACACTCGGCATAGACATCAGCAAATACTTTAATCAGAAATCAGACCTTACATTCTCACCAAGCATTAATGTTAGAAGTGTGTACGATAAGATAGCCTATGAACGAGCACTTACAGATACAATCATTCGCCGTACACGAACATCGGTAGAGCCTTCGTTTGATGCGCGTTTTGATGTCAATAAAGACAGCTTAGAATATCATTGGAGGTTTAATTATAGTCTGACGCAGGCTGCCCCTTCGCTGATTTATTCAGTCAACTATCGCGATGATGCAACACCACTCGTGGTGAGAGAAAGCGGATTTAATCTCCCTAATTCTCGTCTTCATTGGTTTATGCTTAGCTATAGATGCTCGTGGTTTAAGAAACAACGATTCTTGGATGCTAACATGTCGTATACTTTATACGATAACACTATTCGCCAGTCTATGACATACAATTCTATGACAGGCGTGCGTACATATAGACCTACGACGATAAGCGGAGTATGGGTAATCCATTGGTATGCGCGATATGCAACACCTATAGATAAGAAAAAGCTGTGGCGATTTACCACCCAAACATCTGTATATCTGAGAAATGATAAAGACTATCTGGCAACAGCAGATGCCGTTGTGCCAACTCTGAATTCAATAAAGAATTGGTATGTCTCAGAGCAACTCTCTTTAGGCTATAGTCGCAACTTCTATTCGTTGAATTTGTCAGGCAAGGTGGTGCTGAATCATACTAAGAGTCAGAACTTTAGTACATCTAATGCCGTTGACTATCAATATGGCATAAGCGGTCAGATGCCATTGCCAATGAAGTTGGAACTGTTTGCTAACTTGAAGATGTATAGTCGTCGAGGATACGCTGACTCACAGTTTAATACCGACCAGCTAATAGCAAACATAAAGTTGGGAAGAAATATCCTAAATGGAAAGATGAGAGTAGATTTTGAAGTATTCGACTTATTCAATAAGATGTCTGGCTATCGCTATACTATTAATGCGCAGATGCAGCAAGAAACCTATACTAATTTGCTTCGCCGATATGCTATGCTGAGCCTGACATACAAATTTAGTCAAAATAAGAAACATACGAAATGATAGAATTATCAGCTTTTAGTATGCTTGAAAAAACACCTATAGACGTGGCGGCTTACACGACTATAGGTGTTTGCTTTTACGACTATAGGTGAAAGCCTATACGTATATACGTGTGCGCACATGCGTATATACGTGTATATATATAGGTGCTATCGCTGTTAAATTGACTTAAAGAAGATAGGAAAAAAACAAGTTTAGGTGTGATAAGTGGAAAATTATTGCTAAATTTGCACGCAATAAATTTTTTAGGTAATTATGTCATCATTTGTTGCAGATAAAATTGTAATGGACGGTCTTACTTACGACGACGTCCTTCTGATCCCTGCTTATTCAGAGGTACTACCAAAACAGGTAGAGTTGAAAACCAAGTTCTCTCGTAACATCGAGTTGAACGTTCCATTCGTTACAGCAGCGATGGACACCGTTACCGAGGCTTCAATGGCGATAGCTATCGCTCGTGAAGGTGGTATCGGTGTGATTCACAAGAACATGACCATTGAGGAGCAAGCTCGTCAGGTTGCTATTGTGAAGCGTGCTGAGAATGGTATGATTTATGACCCTGTCACCATCCGTCGTGGCAGTACAGTGAAGGATGCTCTTGATATGATGCACGATTATCATATCGGTGGTATTCCTGTGGTAGATGATGAAAATCATCTTGTAGGTATTGTTACCAATCGTGATCTTCGTTTTGAGCGTCACATGGACAAGAAGATTGATGAGGTAATGACCAGCGAGAATTTGGTTACCACTCACATCCAGACCGACTTGATTGCTGCTGCTGCCATCTTGCAGGAGAATAAGATTGAGAAACTCCCTGTAGTTGACAACGAGAATCACCTGGTAGGTTTGATTACTTACAAGGATATCACAAAGGCTAAGGATAAACCTATGGCTTGCAAGGATGCCAAAGGTCGTCTTCGTGTGGCTGCCGGTGTGGGTGTTACCGTAGATACATTGGATCGTGCCAAGGCTTTGGTTGAGGCAGGTGCTGATGCTATCGTTATCGATACTGCTCATGGTCACTCTAAGGGTGTAGTTGAGAAACTCAAGCAGGTTAAGGCTGCATTCCCACAGGTAGATGTTGTAGTAGGTAATGTGGCTACTGGTGAGGCTGCCAAGTATTTGGTAGAGAATGGTGCTGATGGCGTTAAGGTAGGTATCGGTCCTGGTTCTATCTGTACTACTCGTGTGGTTGCCGGTGTGGGTGTTCCACAGTTGAGTGCTGTTTATGATGTATATTCTGCTCTGAAGGGCACAGGTGTGCCTTTGATTGCTGATGGTGGTCTTCGTTACTCAGGTGATGTTGTGAAGGCTTTGGCTGCCGGTGGTAGCTGCGTCATGATTGGTTCTTTGGTTGCTGGTACAGAGGAGAGTCCTGGTGATACCATTATCTTCAATGGCCGTAAGTTTAAGAGCTATCGTGGTATGGGTTCTTTGGAGGCTATGGAGCAGAAGAATGGTTCTAAGGACCGCTACTTCCAGAGCGATACTAAGGATGTTAAGAAGCTCGTGCCAGAGGGAATCGCTGGTCGTGTACCTTACAAGGGAACCGTTCAGGAGGTTATCTATCAGCTTATTGGTGGTTTGCGCTCAGGTATGGGCTACTGCGGTTCAGCTAACATTGAGAATCTTCACAATGCTAAGTTCGCCCGCATCACTAATGCTGGTGTATTGGAGAGCCACCCACACGATATTACTATCACAAGTGAGGCTCCTAACTATTCTCGTCACGATTAATAAATCGAATTTTTGGAGTTAGATATTAAGTTTACAAAGGAAAGTTATGATGAGAAATTTGTCTTCCCATCATAACTTCTTCTAATAAAGCCCCTTCGTAACTTTTTATCTTAGCTCCTATATACATTATTATATATATAAGAAGAAATGAAATCGAAACTACTCTTTGGAGCTTTGCTCTTTGTAAGCAATATAGCTTTTGCACAGTCTAACGACCCTGTAATAATGAAGATTAACGGACAGCCCGTTAGTCGTTCGGAATTTGAATATTCTTTCAATAAGAATAATTCAGAGGGCGTGATAGACAAGAAGTCTGTAGCTGAATATGTTGACCTTTTTGTCAACTATAAGCTTAAGGTTGAGGCTGCCAAGGAAGAACATTTGGATACATTGAAGTCATTCCTCGATGAGTTTGCTGGTTATCGCGATCAGCAGATACGTCCTGCTATGATTACCGATGCTGATGTTGAGGCTGAGGCTCATAAAATATATACCGAGACACAGCAGCGCATCGACGGCAATGGTGGTATGGCTAAGTTGGCTCATATCCTCGTGTTGGTGAAACAGCGTGCTACTGTTAACGAGCAGAAGGCTGCTAAAGAGAAGATTGATTCCATTTATAATGCTCTTCAGCATGGTGCAAACTTTGCTGAGTTGGCTAAGAAATGTTCCGACGACAAGGCTTCTGCCGTTAATGGTGGCGACCTTTCGTGGATAACAAAGGGTATGACCCTAAAAGAGTTTGAGGATGCAGCCTGGGCTTTGAAGAAAGGCGAAATGAGCAAACCTGTGCTCTCGCCAGCAGGATGGCATATCATACTTATGGAGGATAAGGGCAACTTCTTCCCTTACGAAAGTCAGCGTGCCGATATCCTAAGATTTATCGAGCAACGTGGCTTGCGTGAAAAGATTATCGACAATAAGCTCGATTCGTTGAGCAAACAGGAGAATACTACTCCTGCTAAGCTTCTTGAGGCTAAGCGCTTAGAGATGGAGTCTAAGGATTCTGACTTAAGAAACCTCATCCGCGAATACCATGACGGTTTGCTTCTCTATGAAATTAGCAACAGAAATGTTTGGGATAAAGCAGCGCAGGATGTAGCTGGACAAACAGCTTACTTCAAGAAGAATAAAAAGAAATACAAGTGGGATGAGCCACGCTTCAAAGGTATGGCTTACCACGTGAAAGACCAAGCCGACGTAAAGGCTGTGAAGGATGCAGTTAAGAACTTGCCTTTCGATGAGTGGGCAGATAAATTGCGCAAAACCTTCAACAACGATAGCATACTTCGTATCCGTGTAGAAAAAGGATTGTTCAAGAAGGGTGATAATGCTCTCGTTGACCGCGAGGTGTTTGGTGTAGATACCATCGTTAAACCTCTTAAGGAATATCCTATCGACGCAGTATATGGCAAGAAACTAAAGGCTCCAAAGGAAATGTCGGATGTCAAGGCACAGGTGTTGGCTGACTATCAGGACATGCTTGAAAAGGAATGGGTAGCAAACTTGCGCAAGAAATATACCGTTTGGGTTGACGAAAACGTCTTGAAGACAGTAAATAAGCATTGATATTAATATATGAATAGATATTTGAATAGATTAGGAATCTGCGCCTTTGTGGGTGGCTTGAGCCTTTCTGTAGCTTTTGCTGCTGGAGGTAAGAGCTTGTTCCCTAATATGGCTAAGGTTTCTGATGACACAAACAATAAAAAGGATACTACAGAGGCTGTAATCCCTGAGAGCAGTATCGTTGACGAGGTGATATGGGTAGTGGGTGATGCTCCTATATTGAAGTCGGACGTAGAGATGGCTCGTATGCAGGGACAGACCGAAGGTGTTGTTTGGAATGGCGACCCTGACTGTCTTATCCCGGAGCAGTTGGCTGTACAGAAGTTGTTCCTCCATCAGGCAGAACTTGATAGTATCGAGGTTTCGGAGAGCGAGATTGCAAGTGGAGTAGAGCGTCAGATTGACGACTGGATACAAGCTATTGGCTCTCGTGAGAAACTTGAGGAATACCGCAACCAATCGTTGACTCAAATTCGTGAGGGAATGCACGATGAATATAAAAACATGCTCCTTACTCAGAAGATGAAGAGCAAGTTGGCAGAGGATATCAAGGTATCGCCAGCTGATGTGCGCAACTACTTCCGTGAACTTCCTGAGGATAGTATCCCATTTGTTCCTACAGAAGTTGAGGTTGAGATTATAGAGCGTTCGCCTGTTATCAAACCTGAGGAGATAAATAGAATTAAAGACCAGTTGCGCTCATTTACTGAGCGTGTTACTAATGGCGAAACAACCTTCGCTACTTTGGCACGTCTGTATTCTGAAGACCCTGGTACTGCTCGCCGTGGTGGTGAACTCGATTATGTAGGTCGTGGACTCCTCGATCCTGCTTTTGCTACTGTAGCTTTCAACCTCACCGACCCTAAGAAGATTTCAAAGATTGTGGAGAGTGAGTTTGGATATCATATCATCCAACTTGTAGACAAGCGTGGTGATAAGGTAAAGGTGCGCCACATATTGCTCAAGCCAAAAGTCTCGCAGGATGAGATTGATAAGTCGCTTTCGCAGCTCGACTCTATCAGCGATGATATTCGCAATGGTAAGTTTACCTTCGAGGATGGTGCTACCTTCATTAGCGACGATAAGGATACACGCAATAATCGTGGATTGATGTCGAACCTTACAGAAGATGGTGCAACCTCACGTTTCCAGATGAAAGACCTTCCTACAGAAGTGGCTCGCGTAGTAGACACTATGAAGGTTGGAGAAATATCAAAGCCATTTACACTCACTAAGAGCAATGGCAAAACCTCGTGTGCAATAGTGAAACTCAAGAGTAGAGTAGAGGGACATCGTGCCACTATCACAGAAGACTTCCAGGTGATGAAGCATGTGGTGATGGCTAAGATGCGCCAGAAAGCACTCCACGATTGGGTGGTAGACAAGATTAAACATACCTATGTTAGAATGAACGATAGGTATAAAGATTGCAAATACGAATACCAAGGATGGGTTAGATGATAACGAACAACAGATTTTCAAATATCAGCGGGCATAGAATGGCGTTATTAGCCGTTCTATGCCTGTTTGGGTTGAGTGTATTGTGTGCTGCTGGACCCAAAAAGAAACATCGTAAGAAGTCTGACGAACGTGTATATCTTATACATGCCGACGAATTGAAATACGATTTGTATGGCAGCAACCCAGGTGCACAGATTGCCAAAGGAAAGGTGGCTTTTAGCCATGATGGTGGTAAACTGTGGTGTGATAGCGCATATTATTATGAAGCTTCAAACTCGGTAAAGGCTTTCGGACATGTTAAGTTCGTACAGGGCGACACCCTTTCGCTTACTTGCGAACGTGGTGATTACGATGGTCAGGAACTTATGATGCATGCTCGTCATAATGTAGTGCTTAAGCATCGTCGTCAGACTCTCTATACCGATAGTCTCGACTACGACCGTCTCTACGAATATGCTTATTTCTATGATGGCGGTAAACTCGTTGATGGCAAAGATCAGTTGTCGTCAGACTGGGGCGAATACAATACCAAAACTCGTGAGGCTATATTCTATTATGATGTCAGAATGCGTAGTCCGGAGCGTCTTATCGAAACTGATACCTTGCATTATGATACCCGAACTTCTACGGCTCATATCACAGGCGAATCGCAGATTACTACCAAGACAAGCGTTGTAAATACCACCGATGGCTACTTTGATACCAAGACCGATAGGGCAAAGCTCTTTCAGCGTTCTACCATCGTTGATGGTGCCAAGACAATTACTGGCGATACACTCTTCTATGATGATAAAACCGGTGTTGGCGAAGGCTTTGGCAATGTGGTATATGTAGATAAGGAAAATAAGAATGAGCTCAATTGCGGTCATCTGAAATATAATCAGCTCACAGGCTATGGTTATGGCACTAAAGATGCATTGGTGAAAGATTTTTCTCAGAAAGATACTCTCTATATGCATGCCGACTCGCTGAAGATATACACTTATAATATAAATACAGATTCAGTATATCGTGAGGTGCATTGCTTTGACAAAGTAAGAGCTTATAGAATAGATGTTCAAGCCGTTTGCGACTCTATGGTGTTCAACTCTAAGGATTCTTGTCTCACCATGTATCGCGACCCTATCGTTTGGAATTCTAATCGCCAGTTGATAGGAGAGAAGATAAAACTCTTTATGAACGATTCCACAATCCGCGAGGCTCATATCCTTGGTCAGGCATTCTCGGCAGAGCTAATGCCTGATAGCATACATTATAATCAGGTGTCATCTACAGATATGTATGCATATTTCGTTGATGGCGCTCTGCGTCGTAGCGATGCTGTAGGCAATGTTTGTGCTGTCTATTTCCCTGTCGACGATAAAGATACTACTCTTATCGGACTCAACTATACCGAGACCGATACCATGAAGATGTATCTATCGAAAGAACGAAAAATGGAGAAGATTTGGATGCCAAAGGCTGTAGGCACGCTGTATCCTATGACCCAGATACCACCATCAAAGCTTAAGCTTCAGAATTTTGTGTGGTTCGACTATATCCGCCCTACATCTCCTATGGATGTCTTTGTGTGGCGTGGCAAAATTGAAGGAACAGAAATTAAGAAGAAGGCACGCAAGGAAGTGCCATTGCAGAAACTTGAATAATTATGAGCGATGTAATACAACTGCTGCCTGATGCTGTAGCTAATCAGATTGCTGCAGGTGAGGTGATACAACGTCCTGCATCTGTAATAAAGGAATTGGTTGAAAATTCCATTGATGCTGGTGCTACCCGTATCAACGTGCTTGTCGTTGATGCAGGTAGAACCTCTATTCAGGTTATCGACAACGGAAAAGGTATGTCGGAGACTGATGCTCGCCTTGCTTTCGAGCGTCATGCTACTTCTAAGATTCGTCAAGCCAACGACTTGTTTGCTTTGCAGACAATGGGATTTCGTGGCGAGGCTTTGCCTTCTATCGTAGCTGTGTCGCAGGTGGAATTGAAAACTCGCATGGCAGATGAAGAAGTTGGCACACATCTATCGATAGCAGGAAGCAAGGTTACTGGTCAGGAGCCTTGTGCTTGTTCTGTAGGCTGCAACTTCATGGTTAGCAACCTATTCTATAATGTTCCTGCACGCAGAAAGTTCTTGAAATCCAACTCTACAGAGCTCAACAACATCGTTGCTGCCTTTGAGCGTATAGCTTTGGTTTATCCCGAAGTTCATTTCACACTCCATAGCAATGGCTCAGAACTTTTGAATCTTCCTCGCTCTGGTATGAAGCAGCGTATTGTTGATGTCTTTGGCAAAAAGATTAATCAAGACCTCTTGCCTGTAAAGGTCGATACCACGGTGTGCAATATCTCAGGTTTTATCGGCAAACCACAGTCGTCGCGCAAGAAAATGCCAAACCAATACTTCTTTGTCAATGGCAGATATATGAAGCATCCGTATTTTGCTAAAGCCGTGATGACAGCCTACGAACATTTGGTTCCACAAGGTGAACAAGTGCCTTATTTCATTTTCTTTGAGGTAAATCCACATGATATAGATGTGAATATTCATCCTACAAAGACTGAAATAAAATTTGAGAACGAACAGGCTATATGGCAAATCTTGGCTGCAGCAGTTAAGGAGAGTCTTGGTGTATATAATGATGTTCCAACTATCGACTTTGATGTGCAGGGCAAACCAGAAATTCCAGTCTTTGTTCCTGTCGACGATGTTAATGCACCACAAGTGGATTATAATCCTAACTATAATCCTTTCAACACATCGTCTGCCGACTTAGGAACATCTATTCCAAAGTCTAATGGATATACTTTCGAATCTAAAGTAAATATAAAATCATTCGCTGGTCAGCAATCAGGCTCGCATGTGCCAGACCAATGGGAACAGCTATATCAAGGCTTAGGAAAAAATGCAAATACTGATGATATTGCAGAACCACAAACATTGTTTGGGGCGCAACCAGAAGCAGAGCAAAATTCAAAGATTCTTACTTCTGGCATCATTGAAGATAAGTCGCCTTCGCACTATCAGTATAAAGGTACTTACATTATGAATGCCGTGAAGTCAGGACTTATGATTATCGACCAACATCGTGCACATGTACGCATTCTCTATGAACAATATCTTGCACAATTAGCTACTCAGAAGTCTGCCACACAAACTGTGCTCTTCCCAGAGAGTTTTCAGCTATCTGCCACACAGCGCATTGTTTACGAAAAGATTGCCGACGAGATGACTGCAATGGGTTTTGATATCCAAGACCTCGGAGCAGGCAACTATGCTATTAATGGAATTCCTGCCGGACTCGAAGGCGTGAATCCTGTAAGACTCGTCATAGAAATGGTGGACACAGCAGCAGAAAATACTGTAAGTATAAAAGAGGATATAGATGAATCCATTGCTTTGTCGATGGCACGAAGTGCTGCAATTCCACAAGGACAAGTGTTGTCGAATGTAGAAATGGAAAATATTGTGAATTCTCTATTTCTGTGTAAAAATCCTAACGTAACCCCTGATGGTAAAACTATCTTATGTATACTTAAACAGACTGAGATAGAGCATCTTTTGGGATAAAAAGCAGAAAAAGAGGGATAAAAAGACTTTTTATATCAAAAAAAAGCAATTTGTGCGTAAATTTTTGGTAAAAACAAGCAAATATTAAAAAATATTGCTAACTTTGCCACAAATATTCAGGTATTTGGTATAAGAATTTGTTTTAATTTAAATAATAAGAGTATGAAAAAGTTATTGATGGCATTGGCTTTTGCCGGTGTAGCTCTTGGTGCTAACGCACAAGACGCTGATCCTGTACTCAAGTACAGCGTAGCAACAAACTCTTTCTGGAGCAATTGGTTTATCCAGGTGGGTGGTGACTTTAATTCTTGGATTTCTGATCAGGAGCATGGTCGTGGTCTTGACAATGGTGATAACTACGGTCTATTCGCAGGCGATCGTACATCTTGGGGTGGCGCAATCGCTGTAGGTAAGTGGTTTACTCCAGGTCTTGGACTCCGTACAAAACTTCAGGCATGGAATGCAAAGGAAGTTGGACCTACAAACCCAACAGAAAAGTTTAAGTATTGGACTTTGAATGAGCATATCATGTTCAATCTTAGCAATCTTCTTTGTGGTTACAACCCAACACGTGTTTGGAATGTAATTCCTTTCCTCGGTGGTGGTGTTTCACGTAACTGCTCTGACAATGCTTATGCTATGCAGCTTAGCGCTGGTGTACAGTCTTCATGGCGCCTTTGCAAGAAGGTTAACGTATATGCAGAAGCTGGTTTGAACCGTTTGGAGAAAGATTTCGATGGTTTCTCAGGTGGTGTAGAAAGCGGTCGCGGCTGGAAGGGTGCTGATAACAACTTCTATGTTGAACTTGGTTTGAATTTGAATCTTGGTAAGGGCACATGGGAGAAAACTCCAGATGTTGACGCTATCAAGGCTCTCTCACAGTCACAGATTGACGCTCTCAACGCACAGCTCAACGATGCTAACTCAGAGAACACTCGTTTGAAGAACATGTTGGCTCAGGAGCAGAAGAACAATGAGACTCAGAAGAATACTAAGGAATTCGTTAACACTCCAGTTTCTGTATTCTTCAACATCAACAAGGCAAAGATTGCTTCTCAGAAGGATCTCGTAAACGTTAAGGCTCTTGCTAAGTATGCTAAGGAGAATAACCTTAAGCTTACTGTTACTGGTTATGCAGATGGTGCTACAGGTAGCGCTGCTTACAACCAGACTCTTTCTGAAAAGCGTGCAGCTACTGTTGCTGACCAGCTCGTTAAGATGGGTGTAAGCCGTGATATGATTACAACTGTTGGTAAGGGTGGTGTAGACGAGTTGTCTCCTATCTCATTCAACCGTCGTGCTACTGTTCAGGTTGCTGAGTAATCAAATCTCGCAGATATAGAATAATATCTATAATCTCAATATTGGGTGTGCCGAATCTTCGGTACACCTTTTTTTATTCACCTTTTTCTATATTGTGAGAAAAAAAGATGAATAAAAATTTGGAGAAACAAATATTTCTTCTTACCTTTGCATCGCATTTGAAAACAAGGGCGTTTAGCTCAGCTGGTTTAGAGCATCTGCCTTACAAGCAGAGGGTCGGCGGTTCGAATCCGTCAACGCCCACAGGGGTGTTTCCTGTGATCTCTTCGGAGGTTGCAGGATTTTTTTGTTTATATACGTCTTGTCTTAAATGCAATACGCTCTTCTGTAATTATACTGATAATTAGTGAAATAGCAAAGCCTTTATCATTTTTATGAGGGACTTTTTGCTGTATCGCTACATTTTTATGAGGGACTTTTTGCTGTATTACTACACTTTTATGAGGAACTTTTGTTTGATATAAACGAAAAAAGGTAGAACTTGATGAGAGTTCTACCTTTATTCGTTTTGTATACTTTGTATGCTTTGTATGTTTTGTATACTTGTAATGCTTAAAAGCTTTATTTCATGCTAACCTTAAAGATTTTGCTTGCAAGCTTAGACTCTGTAAACATAGGCAAACCTATTGTCATGAGGTAATTGCCGGAATATTCCTTAACTTCGCCCTGCGAGCCATCCATGCGGTTGATTTCTTCCACCTTGTAGGTTGCCGAAGCATTCAGTCCTTGCATAACTACGTTGTATAGCTTCTCTGCAAATCGTGGATAGATATCGAAAGCAAAGACTACTGCTTCTTTCTTGTCTTTTGTTACATACATTGTTGCTGCATGATTGCCCTCATAAGGTGAAACCAAACGATATTGATCACCATCAAGAATAGCAGGTTTCAGGCTGTTGTATTCCTTAATTGATCGCTGGCAATATTTCAGTTCGTCGGCAGAAATATCATGTAGGTTTATGTCGAAACCGAGTTTACCCATCATGGCAACATTAACCTTGTACTTTATGCCAGCATCCTTGTTCCATGTTGTAACGTGTGCGCATTGCACCTTGGTTGGGAATACCTGTGAATAACCCCATTGTATGAAGAGGCGCTCTGTAGGGTCTGTGTTATCGCTTGGCCACATCTCCTGGAAGTATTTCAGTCCCTCGTAGTCGGTACGTCCGCCACCACCAGAGCAAAGCATCATTGGCAGTTCTGGATATTTAGCCTTTATGCGGTCCAACACCTTGTATAGTCCACGCACATAGTCGATATACAGTCTGCTCTGCTCATTCTTCTCGTAGGCAGAATAGATGTTTGTGATAGGGCTGTTGCAATCCCACTTAAAGTAGGCAATGCCAGGATATTTGGTGAGCAGTCCGTCTACTATGCCATAAACATAATCCTGCACCTTAGGATTGCTGAGGTCGAGAACCATCTGATTACGGAAGTAATACTCCTTGCGGTTAGGATATCTAATCACCCAATCTTTATGCTTCTCATAGAGTTCCGACTTTGGATTCACCATCTCTGGTTCTATCCACAATCCAAACTTCACACCCTGTTTCTTAGCTTCCTCTGTAAGCTTGCCAATGCCATTAGGCAGTTTGTTGGCAGTCTCTTGCCAATCGCCCAAGCCTTGAGTGTCGCTATGTCGTGGATATTTGTTACCAAACCATCCATCGTCGAGCAAGAACATATCTACGCCTAAGTTCTTAGCGTCAGCAATAAGTTTTACGAGCTTATCTTCATTAAAGTCGAAGTAAGTAGCCTCCCAGTTGTTGAGCAGCGTATTGCGTTCGCCCTTACCATTCTTTATCTGATAGTTGCGTGCCCAATCGTGCAAGTTTCTGCTTGCATAGCCAGTACCCTTGTTGCTAAGAGTAAAGATAAACTCTGGAGTCTTGAAGCTCTCACCTTTCTTTATAGCATATTGCGAAGCATAAGGGTTGATGCCACTTATTATGCGCAGATAGCCTTTGTTGTCAACTTCGAAAGTAAAACGGAAGTTGCCCGTCCAAGCCAATGTTCCCACCAACACTTTGCCTGCATTCTCAGTAGCTTCGTTGTTGAATGATAGTTGGAAGAAAGGCGATGTAAACATGTTGGCACGTGTACCCAACTTGGTGTCTATCACCTTTTTGCCGAAATGAAGCTCTTGAGTAGACTTGCGCACTTCGCTTGCCCAATCGCCATCATACTGTGTGAGGAAATATTTAGGTTGATAGAAGTTGAGCATGCACGACGCATATTTCTCCAATACTATGTTTCCCTTCTCACCATTTTTAATCTCCGACCATGCCTTATACACGTTTTCTTTGCCAAAAGCAGCATAGTGAAGCGCAACCTCTGATGAATATACAGGATCAGAAAGATAGAAAACTGTTTCCTTGCAACCATCGTGAGTTATTGTCTCATGGCGCTTATATTCCAACAAAGTAGATGTGTTACCATCGGTATGGTTGATATGTAGCGCAGGCTCAAAATAGTCTTCCATACCATGAGTAATATACGCCTCTTTGCCCAAAGGAAGGTTGGCATAGTCACTCTCGTTGAGAAGTTTCTCGCCGAAGTAGCTTTGGTATAGTCGGCCATCATCGCCAACAGTAAATACCAAACTTGTGTTGTCGGTAGCTACAACAATCTGCTGGTTAGCAAAAGCCATTCCTGCCGATGCCAGCATGAATAGCGTTAGGAATTGTTTCTTAAAAATCTTCATAGCTTTTATTTTTAGTTATTATTATTTCTACGTGTCGAAAGACTATATTCCAACAGAGAAAGGTGCGATAGGCAACCCTGTCTCTCCTCTAAGATTGCCATTAGGATAATCTGCCCAATTATATTTTATTGCAGTTATCACTTCGTTGCTATTTATCTTTATGATGTTTTTGTTGTTTACAATAATAGCGCTTGGGTGTTTCCATTCACCATTTTCGTTTCTCACGATGAAGCCTGTAGGAGTGTTGCCATCAGTATGAATGTTGCCATCAAACTGCAATGTGGCATTATTTCCCATTATCTCATGCTTTATCATTTGTGGAGCCTTGTCCACAATATCTTTCTTACCATAAGAATTATGCAAGGCAATGAGAGACAATCTTCTTGCAACCTCTTGCTTGTTCTTTGGATGAATGTCGTTAGGGTTGCCAACATCTATTGCCACAGCCATAGCAGTATTGTTAAGACTTAGAGCCTCTGCTTGTGCCTGTCGTAATGCAGCCCATTCCGATTCAGGCTGTATCTCTTGCGGTTGCAGATAAGCAGCCAATTGTACGAAGTAGAAAGGCAATTCTTTGTTTTTCCACAATGTGCGCCAATCTGTTATCAAGCGTTTGAAGAGTGGGGCATATTGAGCAGCACGTCCTACGTTTGCACATCCTTGATACCACAGCACACCTTTTATAGGTAATGTGTGAAGCGGATGGAGCATCGCATTATAGAGAACAGTTGGAAAGCTTGAACTTTGTGGCGATATCGGTTTACGTGGCAACTTACTGAAGTCGCCAGCCACTCGGTATTTCCAGTTGCCGCATAGCGATATCTTCTTATCACCCTGTTGTGCATATATGCTGTCAGTTTCGCCATATATTCCACCACCACCTTCATAGTCAGTGACCCTGACTGTGATTACAGCTTCGCCAGCCTTCACAAGATGTGCAGGCACCGTATACGAGCGATAAACATTATATCCAGAGCCTTCTGCTATCTTTTCGCCGTTGAAATATGTGACGTCTTCATCATCAATCATTCCCAAGTGTAGGCTTATAGACTTTCCTTCCCATTCGCTTGGTATGTTTATGCGCTGTTGCATATAAACGATACCATTGAAATCTGGCAATACCGATTGTTCCCATAGTTCCGGTATAGGCATTGACGGTAACGACTCGTTGTAGCGTGAGCAATCGAATTCGCTGCCCATAGCCTGTTCTGTCCAAAGTCTTGTAGAGTGTTCATAATCAGAGTTTATCTTCTCTGCATTGAAATTGTTAGCATAGAGCAACTTCGTTTCTGTCTCAAATCCCGCAACAGACGCCACGCCATTATAGCTTGTCCATGCTTCGGCAGGAGTTCCTCCCCATGTGCAGTCTATCACTCCCACATGCACTCCGAGCTTTGCCGACATCTCGCGAGCATAGAAGTAGGCTATGGAAGAGAAGTTTTCAACGGTCGTTGGTGAGCAACTTCTCCATCCTCCCATATTATCCTCGGTATCTTCTGCAGGGCTATATCCTATCTGCTTTTTTATTTGCAGCATGCGTATCTCTGGATGATGTGCATTGGCGATTTCCTCTTTATAGTTCATCACCTTTCCCCATCCGCCTACAGGCATTTCCATGTTTGATTGTCCTGAGCAAAGCCATACTTCGCCAGAATAAACGTCATACAGAGTTAGCTTATCTCCATCATCAAAGGTTATGCTATACGGTCCACCTGCACGAGGTGTATTAATATATGTGCAGAAAGTTCCATCTTGGTTGGTCTTTGTGGTAATAGTTTTTCCATTCCATGAAGGTGTTATCTTTACCATCTGTCCTGAAGCCTTACCTACAATTTCCCATTTGCTTTTCTGTTGCACCACCATGCTGTCTGTGACAAAATGGGGCAATACAACCTTTGCTTGACACTGTGTAGCATCCAGTGCCGACCATCCAAACATGATAGGCAAGCATGCCAAGAGAGGTCTGATACTACAACTACTCGTTTTTATCTTTTTGTTCATAGATTAATTGTTGTTTAGTACTGCAAAATTACACCTTTTTATATCATTGAAAGAGCAACAGAATCTTCAAAAAATATAAATTTTATGCTAAATTGCAGTAATATGCCCAATTTAATTAAACAAATATCTCTATGTCTGCACAACCAGCATTGTCTATTGCTGCTTTTTGCGATTTTGTCTTTCAAAATCTTTAGGGCTGATGCCAAACTGTGCGAAGAATATCTTGCTGAAATATGATGGCGAAGATATACCCACCATAAAGCAGATGTCACCAATGAGATATTTGCCCTCTTGGATTAGCTCTGCCGCCTTTTTCAGTTTTACTGTTCGTATAAGCTCACTTGGCGACATGTTGAACACCACCTTGATTTTTCTTAGTAAGCTTGAATGACTCATACACAATAGGCTTGCCATGGTTTCCACGTTAAAGTCTTCTTCGCCTACATGCTCTTCGATAATCTTTGTCACATTGTGCATAAACTCCTCGTCAGCCTTTGGCATGTGCATGTTGTCTACGGTGAAGAATGGCTTCTTTTGGAATGATTCTCGTTCGCGACGTCGATTATCCAACAGCGACTGTATGAGCTGACGGAAATATTTTATCGAGAAAGGCTTCTCGATATATGCCTCCGCTCCAAGCTTCAAACCGTTAATCTTGCTTTCAAGGTCGTTCTTGGCAGTAATGAAGACAAATGGTATATGCGAGAGATTCAAGTCTGTCTTCACCGTTTTGCAAAGGTCAAAACCATTCATCTCAGGCATCATCACGTCAGAAACTATGATGTCAATCCTGCTTGCTTCCAACTTTGCTATTGCCTCCTTGCCGTTGCACGCTGTCTCTACAGTAAACGATTGACTTATTTGGTCGGCGAGGAATTTGCGCATACTATCGTTGTCTTCTACTATAAGTACCGCGTAGCCACTTGCTCCCTCCTTTATTTGGTTGGAGTCTTCTTCAAGCACATAGTCGGGCGATTCCAATGTCTGCATATTGTTTTGTTCAATACCCTCTTTGTTGATAGGTATTTTCACCACAAACGTGTTCTCGTTCTTATCATCTTCTTCGAGCATCAATATGCCACCAAGCAGTTGTGCCAATGATAGCGACAAAGGCAAACCAATGCCAACACCATTCTCTCCATTATTAGATTTGTCAATCTGATAGAAAGGTTCGAAGATACGCTTTTTCTCTTCTTTGCTTATCTTGTCGCTATCACTGGTCACGCTCACCATAAAGCAAGCGTTGTCAGTGCTTAGCTTAATGCTTATCTTGTGGCGTGCATATTTTAATGCATTATTTAGCAAGTTGCTCAGAATCTTTGTCACAGCCTCTTTGTCTGTTGAGGCTATTATCTGTTCTTTCTCGCAGATATCCTTTTCTAATGTTTTACCACGCAAAATGATTGTTGGTTCAAAGCGGTCGATGGTTTCGTTTACCAAAGCCACGATGTCTACATTCTCATATTTCAAAGTCAATCTGTTAGACCCCAACTTCTGGAAGTCAAGTAGCTGACCTGTAAGATTAAGCAGTCGCTTGGTGTTCTGACGCATAATCTTCAGATAGTTAGCTATAGTCTTGTTCTTTGTTCCAATCTCTTCGATAGCCTCTAATGGTGCATCTATCAATGTTAGAGGAGTGCGTATCTCGTGAGCCACTTCGGTGAAGAAGTTTACCTTGTTTTGATACAGCTCCTTCTCTTTGTTGATAGTGAAGAGTCGCTGCCTTTCCTTTAGTTGTTTCTCTTTATGTCCACGATACCAGCGGAACCAATAAGCTATGGCTATTAATAATAATAAGGTGTAAGCCATATACGCCCATGCCGACAGCCACCAAGGAGGAGTTATCACAATCTCCAATTCCTTTTCAGCTGTCTGCCCATGGTTTTCCACTTTCACACATAGCTTATAGCTACCAGGAGGAAGGTTGGCAAACGAAAGCTTGTTGTCGCTCATTCGCATCCACTCTTTGTTCCCAGGTTCCAGTTTGTAGCTATATGTACCATTACCGCCAACGCTAAAGTCGGGCGATACTACATTCACAGAAAACGATGCCTTGTCGTAAGGTAGTTCCAACTTCTCTGTAAACATTATGTTGCGTTCCAAAAGCGAACCCTCCGAGCTTGTTGTCATCTCCTTGTCATACACCATTAGCTGAGTGATGTATATAGAAAGTGGAGTAGCATAAGCCGATTCTAATTCAGGATCGAAAACCACAATGCCACCTATGCCACCAAAATAAAATAAGCCATCGTTGCCCTTTATGGCAGAATTGTAGTTAAACTGATTGCTTGGCAAACCATCTTTGGCAGTAAAGAGCTTCACAGCCTTACGCTCCGGATTGAATTTCACCAAACCTTTGTTTGTTCCAAACCATAGATTTCCGTGGTGGTCTTCCAATATGTTGTACACAACATCGTCTGGCAGTCCCTCTGCTATGCCAAATGTAGTGAACCTATCTTCTTCTTTGTCGTAGCGGCTTATGCCTCCACGGTCTGTCGATACCCATATGTTGCCACGGCTATCTTCCATAAATGCGCTAATGCTATTAGAGCGCAGTCCGCTTTGAGAATTGTCGCCATGGATATAGCTTTTGAATTTACCTGTAGATGGAGTATATTTCCATATACCATTACCCATGGTAGCAATCCATATTGTACCATCGTGGGCTTCGAAGATATTGAAAATCCAGTTAAATCCAGTTTCGTTTACTCTCACAAACTCTTTCTTTCCTGCATCTCTACGATAGAAAGCGTAGCCTAAGCCTACCCATTCGTTGCCACGACTATCTCTCAGATATGAGTAAACGCTATTGTCTGATTCTGCTATATTGAGCATAGAATGCTCTTTTCCTTCATCATCGATTTCTATTAGTCCTCCACGCGAGAAACCTGCATACACGTTGCCTCTATACGAATTGAGCATAAGCACCGTGTTTGAAGGATATTTGTTGTTAGGAACCTTTGTTATAACACCAGTTTGTGGATTCAATTTAAACAAGCCGTCGTCTTCTGTTCCTATCCATATACTATTATCGCGAGCTTGCGTTAGTCCGTTTACCACTCTTCCTGCCAGTCCTGACCATAGACCATAGGCTTGAAAGCCAAACTTCTTTCTAGTCATATAGTCAGCACCGCCATACGATGTTCCGAGCCATGCATCTCCACTTCTACTTTTGTATATGCAATATATTATATCGTCAGAAAGACTAAAATTATTTAGAGGTTCCTGATGTAGTAATCTCTCATTGCCAGTTTGCTTATTGATGATGTATAGTCCATGTTGTGTACCTATCCATATCTCGTCGTCAAAACATTCTAAGCTACGTAGATATATCTTACCTTCGCCCGAGAAGTTTATCTTCTTAAATTCATTGTTGGTAGTAGAGTAGCGATATAGGTAGCCATTGCTTGATGCAAATATCAATGTGCCGTCTACATCTTCGGTAGCGAGGGCAAAATATTTGCCATCAAGAGTTTCTCCATTCTTTGCTATCACCTTATCGAAACGGTCGGTATGCTTGTTGTATTTATAAATACCTTTTCCTGTTGTCACCACCCAAGCATAGCCATTCTTGTCAACGCAGAGGTTTGCAGGAAACTTCTCCTTAAAACTTCCGTTGTTTGGCAATACTGAGTAATAGGTAACATCATTATTATGATATCTAAACACTCCCACATCAGGAAGCAAAGCCCATACGTTACCTTTGCCGTCGCCTGCAATAGCCTGTATCCAGTTGTTGGCATATTCGCCAGTCTTTTTATCTTTGATATCCATGAAGCTGAAACGGTCGGTCACAGGATTGTATCTATAGATACCGCGGTCTGTGCCAACCCAAAGATTCTTATACTTGTCTTCATAAAGGGCATTGATATTATCGTTGCCTTGCATCTTTTCATAGTCGTAGCATCTTAATCTTCGTGTGCCAATACCGTCAAAACGGTGCAAGCCATTCTTTGTACCAAGCCAAATAAAGCCATAGCTGTCTTCTGTGATACATTTCACGTTGCTCGACGACAGTCCTACATTATAGTTCACATGGCGAAACGAATAATGTCTAACGTCGGAAGCCGACATAGAAGAAATATTCATGAAGACGGCAATTATTGCCAAGAGAAATAGTTTCAGTTTCATATGCTGATAAATCTTTAAAAACCCGCCCGCAGCTTTAGGCTGTGGGTGGGAATGATGGATATCCTTTATTAAACTATGTGTTAGTTTATCATGATTTTCTTTGTTAGTGTATCTCCATATTTCGTAGTTACCTTTACTAAATACACACCTGCATTGCTACTTATGGGCAATGACATTGAGGAGATTTCTGAGTTATAGTCTTTCTGATACAAGAGGTTTCCTTGCATATTGAATAGAGATAGCGAGGCTACAGCCTCGGAAGCCTTAACAAAAAGGCTCCCAGGACTGTAGCTTATACACAACTCATTACTCTTGTCTTTCTCTACTGCAGCGATGGCTGTAGGTGTTTTCTTCTCTATGCGATATAGGCAAACGTCGGTCTTTGCTACTGACACATTGAAGCTATTGCCAGAGAACGTTACGTCCTTACCGCTCCAGAGTTCCTTAATACTCTTCACGTTTGAGGCATCAATACCTAAACGCTCAAAGTTGGCAGCCTTGGTATAGTTCTTGCTCTTGTCGTAGTTGAAAACCACATAGTATAGAGCATCGTCGGTGTCGAGAGTAAACTCGCGGTCTACACCATAGCTATATTGATAGCGGTTGAAACTAACATCGAGCATGCCTTCTACAGGGCGGAACGATCTGCCTATTCTTGCCACATCGTTTATAGCTTTGTTTGTAGCAATGCTAAGAGCCAGGTCGCGTTCCTTCTGATTGCCCAAGCAAGTACCCTTCAAGCTATAGTTGTCGCCAAGCAATACTGTGCCGGTCATAGCTCCCATAGTGTAGCGTATACGAGCCTGTCCGTCGTTTTCAGCTCTTGACAGAACCAAGTGGTCTGGGTCGTTGTAGCAATACACACGGTCGAGCCACCATCCTAAGTCTAAGCTGTTTAGTCCGTACATGCTATTGTCGAGCTCACCCCAACAGTCGCACGATATGCGGCGTGCATGTCCCTTAGCTGGGAATATCGGCGCTATCGAAAGGTCTACAAACATTCCTGCTTCCTTTGCAAATTCCAAGATATAATCCATTCCGTAGGTATAAGCCTGCATACCTGTTGTTATCTTAGGATCATAATAGCTGTCAGCTTCAAGAGTACCATTGTTTATGAAGTCGAGCTTTATGTATTCAAATCCAAGGTCTTTGAATTTTGCAAAGCGTTGGCGATTGTATTCCTTTGTATCTGGATGAGTAGGGTCGAGGGCATAAGATACTATCTTGCGTTTCTTGCCATTACCAGTCAACACCAGGTCGTACCATTTATATTTGCTACCATTGTAAGGCGAATACGACTTTAGGTCGTTCTCTGAATCAAGCCAGCATGAGAATGGTGTGTGATAGATACCAGGCTTCTGTCCGTTGGCTTTGCAATGTTGTGCAAATAGACGTAGTTGAAAATCGCTGAGGTTGTCCCAGAAAGAGTCGAGCACTATATAGCATACTCCATTCTCGTTGACAAATCCCTTTGGCATCATCTGCTCTTTGAAGAAGTCGGCAACATCTACGGCTCCTGCATAGTTCACTTTGTCTGCCATGCCTCCCCAACTCTGCCAAGCAAAGATGGTACCTCCGTTCCATTCGAGCTTAGGACATAGTGTAGCAGTAGCCTCACCTAAATCTTCAAAGCCGTTGCGCCAATCGTTGTAAAGACCGAGGAAGAAACGTGGTGAACGAACCTTGTTGCCTGCCACAGCACCATGGCTATTCATAACAACATAGTCGTTTTTGAATTGCACATCGTTGGTTCTTGCATTCACCACTCCTGCAGCAACAGTCAGTTCGCTAATAGCATTTTTGCCATCCGACTTTATGGTGATACCACTCTTCCAAGTGTCGTGCTCTATAGATCCTACCACCAGTCCCATACGGCTCATGGCATCGTATGCTCCCGACACTTCGCACGAAGTCTGATTGGTTGAAGATACTTTTGCAAAAGGTATTGCAGAATATCCCACCCAGTTGTCGTTGTCGTGTGGCATATCGTAGACATAGTTTTTGCCATCTGCAGGCAGAAAGGCTGTTGCAGTCTTGCTGACAACTGGAGCTATATAGTTGGCTTTTGTTTCGCCAGCTTTAGCCACCAATGCAGCTTCCACAAGCAAGTAGTTCTTGCCAGGATATATGTATATCGACTGCTCTATGTTGTCTTTGCCTTCTAAGCCAGAGTATGTGTAGGTATACTTAGTACCATTACCAAAAGCATCGGCTACAGCAGTATTCGACAAGCTTACCGTAGGATAGCTTGTAGATAGCAAAGTCTCTGCCTTGTTGTCGTGAATGGTCTTGGCCTTGTGTATCTCTATATAGGCGCCCTTCACCACCTCTTTGCCATTTTGGCTATAGGTCAATGTCTTTGTCTGTTCGTTGAACGTTATTTTCCACTGACCGTCATTGATATTATGCTGCGCCCATGATATTGCAGGAAATATCAGCGTTGCAGCCATTGTCAAAAAACGTGTTCTCTTCATATATTATTTTACTATTACCTTCTTTACCTTGCCGTTGGCATCTCTGATGATGTTCAGCCCCTTAGCTGTAGCCTTGGTGCTCTGACCAGCAATATTGTAGATTGCGGCTGTGGTATTGATGTTGTTCTTGATATTGTTGATACCAGTAACGGTGCCACCCTTAGCAAAAGCACTTGCCAACTTGCCACCATCGATAGTCTGTACTCCCCATTCTGCTATGTCGGCAGCCTTGATGTTGAGCTTGCAGCTTGTTGTGGTGAGTGCTGCATCCACATTGCCATGACGAAGCTTACCTGTAGCAGGGTCGGCAGCAACATTTGAGAATACTGTGCCATCATTAAGCTTCACATATACATTATATCTAAGTGCTGCGGCAGGAGTCTCCTTGTCTGTAGCTGCATCCCAAGATAATGTTACGTTGCCATCCTCGTCTGAAGCTTTGAGAGCAGTAGGAGCAGTAGGAGCAGTATTTGCTGTAACGCCCGAACCATTCCATACTGAAAAATGCTTAGTCATGAAGTTTCTGTCGTTGTAGCCCATTGCCACCAAGTCGATGATACCATCGTTGTTGTAGTCGAAAGCCATAACCGAACCACCACTACGAGCAATCTTGTTTTGAGGAATCTCGTTGCTGTCAAACTGCAAACCACCCTTGTTGGTAGCTACAATCATATTGTTGGTGCCACCCTCGCCAGTATAGATGATGTCGATAAGACCGTCGCCATTAACGTCAGCCCAATCAGCGCCACCCTTACACATACCAGGAAGGTTAGTTGCTGTCTTGCCTTGGAATGTACCGTCGCCATTGTTCTTGAATACATAAGCTATCTTGTTCCATCCCTCAGGACATGATTCGCCCGTAACAAACAAATCGAGCATACCGTCATTATCCAAATCTGCAAACATCACAGCACCCTTTTCTGCGCCAACAAAGTTTTCTGATAATACAGGCGAGAAAGTGCCGTCGCCATTATTTTTGTTAATTACTATAGCGTCGTTGCCAGCCTCGTCCGACCATCCGCTAACAGCTACATCGATATAGCCATCGTTGTTGAAGTCGCCAATAGCCATGGTGCCACCACGCTGTTTCACCAAACCTGAGTTCTCTACCTTTGTAAACGTTCCGTCGCCATTATTATTGTACAATACAGGGTTGCCATCTTTATCTTTTGACAGGATGTCTTGCAATCCATTGTTGTTGAAGTCGGCAGTCAATGTCAATCCTGTGTAGTAGAGGTCGGCTGTCTTGTTGTCATCGTTGTCGCTGATGCTGAAATTATCTTCTAAGCTGAAGTTCTCTACCTGGGTGAATGTGCCATCGCCATTACCTTTAAACAGCATAGGTGTGCTATAGCAAGAGAGCAATATGTCTACATTACCATCGTTGTTGTAGTCGAAAACGTTGAGTGTGCTTTCGTATATGTCGATACCCTCTACGAGTGTGCTACCATTTGCCAACTTTGTACCGTCGTTGATCACAATCTGCACCTTTGGTGTCCAACCGCCATCAAGGTCGCGACCTTTTATTATAAGGTCTATATTGCCATCGTTGTTTACATCAGCAAATACCGCACTACCGCGGAAGAAGCCTTCGCTTATACCTTCTGGCAGGTTTGCCTTGGTGTAAGTAGGTATGCTCTGTGCATTAGCTATCATAGCTGTAGATGCGAGAATGCTTGAAATAAGTAAAGATTTTGCTTTCATAGGTATATTGTTTTTTATGAGTTAATAAATTTTTTGATTTTAGTTTTCTTTTATTGAAGTGGAGCATGGGTGGCTGCGCAATAATTGCAGCCAGCCCATTTATCCACATTTCCCTAAATAATTATCTTTTTCCTTAAAAACTGACTCGAGACCTAACTTGTCTTTGAAACTAACTTAAAAATACGCGTTGTATTAATAATACCTAATTAACTATTCACTAACTATTTGTAACCTTCGTTTTGATCATCTTGCGAGATGTCCTCGTTTTGATTAATCTCGGTTTGTGGAATAGGCCATATAGCGTTGAAAGCCTGTATGGTTCCACTTCGTTTTGTCCACTTGTTGTGAGCCTTAGCAGCTTCTACAAGTTTGCCAGTACGAGCAAGGTCGAAACGACGCCAGCGCTCACCAAATAGTTCGCGAACTCTTTCGGTCATGATGTCTGTACGGAACTGCTCTTTGCTCATACCTTCGCTCCAAGCCTTGTCGGCAGGAAGATTGAAGTTCCAAGCACGCGAACGTACCCTGTTAACCTCCTTAACAGCTGCTGGAGTCTGTCCTATCTCGTTCAAGCATTCTGCATAGAGCAATATGGCGTTGGCATAGCGCAGATAAGGAATGTTCTTACCTGAGTTCCACATGTTGTTGATACCGAAGTTAGAGAACTGGTCTGTACGATAGTCTTCATACTTCTTGATATGTGGTTTCAACTCGTCATGGTCTGATCCGATATTCTCCCACAAACAGCCGCTGAGGCTTGCTTCTACACCCATGTAGGTATAGTCGTAGCGTATAGATTCTTCTTTGCGCTTATCGCCATTTTCCCAAATACCACCGTCGGCAACATCGCTGTAAGCCCATTCTGTAGGTACTGCATGGTCGTAGCCTGCAAAGTAGCAACCATCACCTCCAAATGAGTTTTGTGCTGCACGCGAACCTAACTGGAATTGCAACTGGTTAGGATTGGTCTGAGGGTCAAACTGCCATTCAAAGATAGCCTCTTTGGTATTTGGCTTAGTATAGTCGAAGAGGTCGGCATAGTTGACGAGCTTGAAAGGACCATTTACTACTATGAGCAACGCATCTTTAGCCTTGTTGAAGTCGCGAAGACCTGTAGCCTCTGGTGCCGACATATAAGCATATCCGAGCATCATGTTGGCAGCATAGCGTGTGGCACGCTGCACCTCGTTGGTCTCAGGGCAATACTTAGCCGCATTCTCCAAATCGTTGATGATGAATTGCCATACATCCTTCTCAGGCTTTCTGCCATAACCAAGTTCGTCGGCTCTTGCTATGTCGAGGATTGGTATGCGACCATAGAGAAGTGTAAGTTCCATATTCAAACATCCACGAATAAAGCTTGCTTCGCCAAACATGCGTGCCATATCTTTATTGTGCTCTACATCTGCATTCTTTAGAGCATTGATAATCTTGGCAGCTTCGCCTACTGAAGGCCAACGATTTGTCCAAGGTTCTGTGATATACGAAAGCTCGGCTGTGAGCAAAGCGTTGTACATGTCAAGAGCGCCACGTCGGTTGTTGTCTTCCATCAAAGCCTGGTAAGCACCCGATTGTATTTCGTCGGTTCCTACCATGCACTCCCAGAGATGGCGGTCTTTGAATGTGCCTTCCCAGTTGGAATATAGCTTCTTCAGGGTAGACTCCACTTTGGTAGTATCAGAATAGATGTCTTTTTCTGTTAGCGCAGTCTTAGGACCTTCGTCCAAGAAGTCGCCACACGACGATAATGCCAAGACAGAAACTGCTACAATTCCTATACTTGAAAATATATTTTTTAGTTTCATTGTTTTGTCGTTTTAATGTGGTTATACATTTAGAAGCTGAAGTTCAAACCTACGGTGAATGATCTTGTTGGAGGATAGTTGTAGTCGCCCAACTCAGGATCAAAGCCCTTGTAGCCTGTGATGGTGAACAGATTGCTTGCGGTGAAATAAACACGTGCCGACTTCATGCTGATACGATTTAGCAATGTGCTTGGCAAGTTGTATGCCAAAGTCAGGGTTGCCAATCTCAGATATGAAGAGTTCTGAATATATCTGTCTGTTTCGCCAGCCTGGAATTTAGAGTATCCTTCTGTGCCTGCCATCACGCGTGGGAAGTAAGCAGAAGTGTTGTCTGGAGTCCAACGGTCGAGCAAGTCTGGTGAAGCATAGCTTTCGCCAGTAGAGCTTATCAAGCCTTCGTAGTAAGAGCTGATGCGATGACCGCCTACAGAGTAGTTGAATACAGCATTCAGAGTTAAGCCCTTCCATGACAAATCGGTAGAGAAACCTCCGTAAGCCTTAGGGTCTGTATTGCCATAGATATATCTGTCGTAAGCATCTACCACACCGTCAGGTTTGCCATCAGGTCCGCTAATGTCGAGAGCAAACAAGTCGCCAAGTCCTACGGTACGTCCGTTGAAGTCAATATTCTCCCAAAGTGCACGGTTGTTCTCGTTAGCTATACCGCCACATTTATATGTATAGATATTGCTCAACGACTCACCGATAAAGATGTTGCCCTGTCGGTCGGTACCATTCAGAATACGCTCTACACCGCTATACAGTTTAGTAACCTTGTTGCGGTCGAGTGATAAGTTGGCGCTGATATTCCATTTGAAGTCCTTTGTACTGATAGGCATGGCATTGACGGTGAGCTCGAAGCCCTTGTTCTCCAATTCGCCGATGTTCTCTGTGGTATATGTATAACCAGATGTTGTAGCCAACGAGTGGGTCATCAACAAGTTAGAGTTCTTGATGAAGTAGTAGTCGAGAGCAAGGTTCACTCTGTTGTTGAAGAATCCGAGATCCAAGCCAATGTTAGTCTGCTTCTGCTTCTCCCATGTAAGGTTTTGTGTACCGCGACGTCCGTCAGTACCATAATATGCGTTACCGTTCGACTGCGAAGGAGCATAGAGAGTAGCATATAGATAGTTGCTGATGTCTTGGTTTCCTACCACACCATATCCTGCACGTAGCTTCAGACGAGAGAGTGGGGTAGACTGTGGGAAGAACTCTTCGTTTGTTACATCCCAAGCAACAGAGAATGAAGGCATAAAGCCCCAACGGTTGCCAGCAGCAAACTTCGATGAACCATCGTATCTACCTGTGAAGGTTAAGAAGTAGCGATAGTCGTAGTTGTAGTTAGCACGACCAACATACGACATCAATGAGCTTGTCTGATAGTCAGATTCTATGCCGCGAGTATTGGTGTCGGCAGAAGCCTGAAGCACATTGTAGCCAAGTTCGTTGCCTGCAAATCGGCGTCCGCTTCCTTTCAACACTCTATAGGTGTTTTTAGATGATGAAGTTCCGATAAAGGCATTTATGTTATGCTTCTCTTGGATTTGAGTTTCGTAGCTTATGGTGTTGTCCCATTGCCATTGAGTTTCGGCAAAGCGCTGCTGAGTGGCATAGTTGTCGCCACCATAATAGCGGAATGCCTCCTGAATGTTGTTAGGTATAAACTGGTTCCAGCTCTGCTCCGCACGGTTTACAGCCAATGTTGAGCGCAAGTTGAGACCCTTGATAGGGTTAATATTGATGTAGTTAGAAGATGTGAAGTGATAGCGTTCGCGGTCGGTTTGTATATCCATCGAGTTGAAAGGATTGAAATTGTTGTTGTTGTCACCGCTATCGTGTACACGCCAATATGTGAACAAATAGTAACTATTGTAGCGTGTGGCATCGCTCTTATAAGGAGTATAGTCGATAAGAGGGTTCGACTTTTGCAAAGCATGGTTGTAAACAGCACCGCTTGGCATTTCGTCTCTTACGTATGTATATGATGTGTTAGTACCAATCTTGAGCCATGGCTTGATGTTGCTTTCTGCATTCACACGACCATAATATTTATCTTGCTCAGTTCCCTTTACCACTCCGTCGAGACCGCTATAGCCCAAACTTACGTATAGGTTAGAAACGTCAGAAGCCTTTGAGAAACTTACGCTATGGTTGTGCTCTACGCCAGTCTTTGTCACCTGCTTAAGCCAATCGTAGGTTTTACCACTCTTGTAGCCATCAAACTCTTCGTTAGAGAATATGGCGTTAGAGCCCATGATGGTGTTGTCCCAATATGCCTTTAGCTCTGCAGCACTTGCCTCAGGATGATTATAAGCATAACCATTCATATAAGCTTCGGCACGAAGGTCGAAAGTCTGCTGTGCTGACATGGTCTCAGGACGATGTCCAAACGAAGAGAATGATACCCAACCATCGTAGGTAACCTGTCCTTCGCCCTTCTTTCCCTTCTTTGTAGTTACTACAATCACACCATTAGCACCACGCGAACCATAGAGAGCTGTTGCTGAAGCATCCTTCAACACTTCGATAGATTCCACGTCGTTGACGTTGATAGAGTTGTAGAAACCAAACTGGTTGTCCATAACCAAACCATCGACAACATATATTGGTGAAGAACCGGAGTTGATGGTGTTAGTACCACGAACCTTTATCGATGAGTCGTCACTTGGTGTTGTACCCTTCGAGATATTCACACCAGCTATGCGACCTTGCAAAGCTTCGTTGATATTGGTAACAGGTTTTTCGGTGAGCACATCTGCATCAACATGAGAAACTGCACCTGTGAGGTCGCTCTTCTTCATAAGCACACCTACCACCACAACACCTTCTATCTGGTTGTCGTCGCTCTTAAGAACGATTTTCATTTTGCCAGAAGCAGATGTCTTAACTTCGCGTGTGGCATAGCCGAGGTACGATACCTCCAAGGTAGAGCCTGGAGCAACATCGAGTTGGAAATTACCATTGATGTCGGTAGGCATTCCAATGGTCGTACCCTTAACTTTTACAGACGCTCCGATTAGAGGTTCGGAACTTTCGTCTAATACTTGTCCTGTGATTTTTGACTGAGCGAAACTCGCCTGTATGCCAAACAATGATAGGACAAACAAACTTAGAAGTCTTGTTTTCATATTAATAGGTTATTTGATAAGTTTACGATTATGATCGTTATAAATTTAGGTTGTCGTTTATTGCTAATATCTTGTTTCTGTTTGCAAAGTTAGCCATTTTCACGTGCGTGAAATGAAATAAATATGGCATAAAATAGAAAAAACGCTTCAAAATAGCCTCTTTTCGCCCTTTTTCATGGTTTGCACCTCTTTTATGCCTTTTATTCTGAAGCTACAGTCGTGAGTAGCCGTGATTGTTGCCGACGTCAGCTTCCCGTTGCTCCAAGACATATCAACCACGAGTCCGCCCTCTGCACATAGACCTTTCACGCTACCGTTGCTCCATTGTTGAGGCAAGGCAGGCAGAAATTCTATGTAGCCATCATAGCTTTGCAATAGCATTTCGCACATGCCTGCCACACTTGCTTCTGTGGCATCGAAACTAAAGATGTCGTTCTCGGCTCCTGCCACTCCCGATGGTGATACTGTCATAAGGTTTTCGCGCATAAAACGTCTGAACAGATTTTGCAACCATCCATAGGCAGTCTGCGACTCTTTCATTCGTGCATAGAAACATAGCATGTTGGCAGTGCTCCATTCTGTGTCTTCCCAGTTTGGCGATGCCGTCTGCATCTCCAGTCCTTTTCTTGCAGCTTTCATAAGATGAGGCTCGTGCGAGAAAGATATCTGATCGAGCGGAAAGAGTGCCAATAGATGTGATGAATGACGATGTGATGGGTCGCTACGCTTCACGTCGTCGAACCATTCCTGTATCTGTCCGTCGCTACCTATCTGTAGTGGTGGCAGCAGTCGGATATCTTTTTTCAAGCGTTGGCGCATGTTTTTGTCTACTCCCAATATCTCTGAAGCTTGTATGCAGGCTTTATATATATAATGTACTATGTTGCGGTCTATCGTTGGCATCATAGCCAAACTCAGGTGGCTACTTTTTTTCGTTACATAGCCATTCTCTGGCGATATGCTTGGTCCGGTGACTAAATAGCCTGTATTTGGGTCTATAGTCATGTAGTCGATGAAGAATTCTGCTGTTTTCTTCAATAAAGGGTAGCCAGTGGCGGCAAGCCATTGCTTGTCGTGAGTATAGAGATAATGGCTCCACAGATGTGTGGCAAGCCATGCGCCTCCGCTAACATTCATTCCCCAGCCCATGCCCCATCCTGGCGAAGTGTAGCCCCAAGCGTTGCACACGGTATGTGCCACCCAGCCACGACAGCCATACATCTTCTTTGCAGTCTCGGCTCCATGCTTGGTCAAAAAGTCTATATAGCTGAATAGTGGAAGATTGCATTCTGCAAGATTCGCACGGTTAGCTGCCCAATAGTTTTGGGGAATATTGATGTCGAGGTGATAGTCGCACGTCCAAGGCATATTGCAAGCCATGTTGTCGTTCCAGATACCTTGTAAGTTTGCACATAGTGGAGTGCCGTTAGGACGTGATGAGGCTATGAGCATGTAGCGACCATATTGAAAGAACAAAGCATCGAGCGTTGGGTCTTCAGCTCCGTCTTTAGCCAAGTATAGGCGAGTGTCGGTGGGTAGGGTAGAGCTATTGTTATTACTATCGCCTAACTGTATCTCCATGCGCTTAAAAAGCTTTGAATAGTCAGCTATATGGTCGGTAAGAAGGTTGGCGAAGCCTTTGATAGTGGCTTTGCGGATATTCTCCATTCCGCTTGCTTCGTAGGCTGGGTCGTTGTAGTTGGTACGAATGTCAACGAGGATAGTCACCATATTGGCATTGTTGAAACCAACGTGTGCCGAGTCGTATTGTATATTTCCGCCGTCCGCAATCAAGCGGATGTTGCCACAAAACTCTACTCCTCCTTCTCCATGAAGATGGAATAGGGCTTTGCCTTTGAAAGATATTCCTTCGGCAGATGTTGTGATGTCGGCATTGCGCAATAGCTGTAAGCCGAGTTGTCCGCTTATGGCAGCCTTTTTGCTTGCTGATAATCGCAAGGCAATGATATTGTCGGGATAGCTGGCGATGTATTCTCTGCGATATTCTGTATCGCCAATCTTGAATGCCACCTTAGCAATGGCGCTATCCATGTTGAGCTCGCGCCGATAGCCTGTAACCTGATATTGCGGATAGAAACAATCTATCACAAGGTCGCCCATAGGCAGATGAGTTCCGAAACCTTTGCCTCTTCTGTTCAGATATTTCTCTCCTAAGGCATTTCCCTCTTCTGGGTTGCCATTAAAGAAACATTTCCTCATTTCGTCGAGCTTATCTCTTCCACATATATTATTATTAGTGGAATCAGGTTGTCCCGACCAAAGACTAATCTCGTTGAGAGCAATACGCTCTTTGGTGATACCGCCATAGACCATAGCTCCCAGTCGGCCATTGCCAATAGGCATAGCCTCCATCCATTTTGCAGCAGGCTGCTGATACCATAGTGTGTTGTCGGCAGTTGCCGTTTGCCTAAGCAATAGTAAAAGGGCAAATACTATAAACTGTTTTGTTCGCATGATGATTGTTTGGTATGATGTTATAGATATGATAGTATGTTCACGTTGCAAAATTACGTCAAAGCAGCATTGTGGATAGCAGCAAATAAACCACAAAATGATACTTTTACGTCATTTATCGAGGTTTTGAAGAATAAGTAGACATAAGTAGTATTAGTTGCGATACATCTAAGAACATGATTCTGGATATTAAATATAGAACTCAGAAAATAATAGAGTCTGCTATATATATTATATAAGGTGTAATAGTGTCGAAATATACTTTCTTGTTAAAACGTGTAAAATAATAGTATGGATTCTTGGTAGTTTCGAATAATTGTTATACCTTTGCACTCGCAATCAAAAACAAGGGCGTTTAGCTCAGCTGGTTTAGAGCATCTGCCTTACAAGCAGAGGGTCGGCGGTTCGAATCCGTCAACGCCCACTTCCTTTAAGACTCGTATTCTTACAAGAATGCGAGTCTTTTTTGTTTTATCCTGTCTGTGGTGTCGTAAATTACTTTTAGGCTATTTTGTATTGTTATCGGCTCACCCGATAAATCTAGGGGGATTATTGATTATAACCAGTCAGGAAAGTTGCAAAGACCAGCCTGGAAGGCTGTACACATCGCTTGCGATGTAGGTAACCGCGTACATACTCGGAACGATAGTGACGAGGATGTGCGCGGTTATGCATATTAGCGGACAGCAATAGATAAAAATAGCTCTTAACCTCCTTAAAAAAGACCCTTAATTTCATTGTCAGTACCACTTAGGTGAAACTCCAGTACCACCTAGGTGAAACTCCAGTACCACCTAATGTAAACTCCAGTACCACCTAAGTGGTACTAAAAGTGGTACTGGGAGACTTGTTTTATCCAATTATATAGCTTGCTGGATTCAACTATAAATTATCATCTTTTTGATATTTTATCATATCAATTGTTGGAATATCGCGATAAATGATTAACTTTGCAGGCGTATTAATACACACACATTATTATATATATATAAAGTTATGAATCTCGATTTGTTGACCGCCATCTCACCTATAGATGGACGTTACAGAGGCAAGACAGAGCCATTGGCTGATTATTTCTCAGAGTATGCACTAATACGCTATCGTGTCCGCGTGGAAATAGAATATTTCATCACGCTCTGCGAATTGCCATTGCCACAGTTGGCTTCGTTTGACAAGGGCTTGTTCGAAAGCCTACGCAACATTTACCGCAATTTTGATGAGAATTGCGCACAACGTGTGAAGGATATCGAAAAGGTTACAAACCACGACGTTAAGGCCGTGGAGTATTTTATTAAGGAAGAGTTTGACAAGATTGGCAATCTCGAAGCTTATAAGGAGTTCATACACTTTGGACTTACTTCTCAGGATATCAACAACACCAGCGTACCTTTGTCTATAAAGGAGGCTTTGGAAAATGTCTTCATTCCACAGATTGAGGAACTTATCGCTCAGTTGCAGGAGTATGCTGACGAATGGAAGGATGTACCTATGTTGGCAAAGACTCATGGTCAGCCTGCTTCGCCTACACGCTTGGGCAAGGAGGTTATGGTATTCGTTTACCGATTGACAGAGCAGTTGGAGTCGTTGAAGGCTTGCAAGATGACTGCTAAGTTTGGTGGCGCTACAGGTAACTATAATGCTCATCATGTAGCTTATCCTCAGTACGACTGGAAGGCTTTCGGCAACAAGTTTGTTAGCGAGAAGCTTGGCTTGGAGCGCGAGCAGTATACTACTCAGATTAGCAACTACGACCACTTGGGAAGTGTGTTTGATGCTATTCGCCGTATCAATACCATCATCATCGACCTCGACCGCGACTTCTGGATGTATATCTCTATGGAGTATTTCAAGCAGAAGATTAAGGCAGGCGAAGTTGGTTCGAGCGCAATGCCTCACAAGGTAAACCCTATCGACTACGAGAATAGCGAGGGCAACCTCGGCATAGCTAATGCTATTTTGCAGTTCTTGGCACAGAAGTTGCCAGTTAGCCGTTTGCAGCGCGACCTTACCGACTCTACAGTATTGCGTAATGTTGGTGTGCCATTGGGACACAGCGTTATAGCCATCCAGAGCACATTGAAGGGATTGCGTAAGCTTATCCTCAACGAGGAGAAACTACAGAAAGACCTCGACGATACTTGGGCTGTAGTGGCTGAGGCTATTCAGACTATATTGCGCCGTGAGGCTTATCCTCATCCTTATGAGGCTTTGAAGGCTTTGACACGCACAAATGCTAAGATGACAGAAGAGACTATTCACGATTTCGTAAAGACTCTCAACGTTAGCGACAGCGTAAAGGCTGAGATTATGGCTATTACACCAAGCAACTATACAGGTATCTAATTCGGCCTTAGAAGAGAATTAAAAGGTTGACAAAAGAAAAAGGTAAATAAAGAATTATTGAAAGTGAAAGGGAAGGGAAATCCCAATGTCCTGATCATTAACTCATATAAGAAAACTATAATTTATTAACCAATGGCCGTGAGGCTAAACATTTAAAAACAAAGATTACATTATGGATTCAGAAATGGAAAACAAGTCACAAGACTTTTCTGCTCAGCAGAGTGACAATAGCCGTGAGGGCTACAAGCCAGTAGGCTATCAGAGAGATTATCGCGCAGGAGGTAGACCTCAGCGCCCACGTATTCATGCACAGAGAACATACTCATCAGGAACAGGAAGAACAGAAGAAGGCGGATTCCGTCCTGAAGGATTTGGAGCAGCTTTGCAGAGTGGTGATCAGTCACGTCAGGGAGGCTATCAGCCTCGCCAGGGTGGTTATCAGCAGCGTCAGGGCGGTTACCAGCAGCGTCCTCGTACAGGCGGTTATCAGCCACGATATAATAATGGTGGCGATCAGGAAGGTGGCTATCAGCCACGTCAGGGTGGTTACCAGCCACGCCAGGGCGGCTATCAGCAGCGTCAGGGTGGCTATGGTCAGCAGCGCCAGGGTGGCTACGGTCAGCAGCGCCAGGGCGGTTATGGTCAGCAGCGCCAGGGTGGCTACGGTCAGCAGCGTCAGGGCGGCTACGGTCAGCAGCGTCAGGGTGGCTACGGTCAGCGTCAGGGTGGCTATGGTCAGCAGCGTGGCGGCTATGGTCAGCAGCGTGGCGGCTATGGTATGCGTACTTCAGGATACGATCCAAACGCTAAGTATAGCTTGAAGAAGCGTATCGAATATAAGGAGACTCATGTCGATCCAAACGAGCCAATTCGTTTGAACAAATATCTTGCTAATGCAGGTGTATGCTCACGCCGTGAGGCTGATGACTTCATCCAGGCAGGAGTAGTAACAGTAAACGGACAGGTTGTTACAGAGTTGGGTACAAAGGTATTGCGTGGCGACGAAGTTAAGTTCCACGATCAGCCTGTAACATTGGAGAAGAAGGTTTACGTGTTGCTCAACAAACCAAAGGATTATGTTACTACAAGCGACGATCCACAGCAGCGTAAGACCGTTATGGATCTCGTTAAGGATGCTTGCCCAGAGCGTATCTACCCAGTAGGTCGTTTGGACCGCAACACTACAGGTGTACTCCTTCTTACCAACGATGGTGAGATTGCAAGCAAGCTTACACATCCTAAATTCTTGAAGAAGAAGGTTTACCATGTATATCTCGACAAGAACGTTACTATGCACGACATGCAGCAGATTGCTTCTGGCATAGAGCTTGAGGATGGCGAGATACATGCAGACGCTATTGAATATGCTGACGACCATGACAAGAGCCAGGTTGGCATCGAAATTCATAGCGGAAAGAACCGTATCGTGCGTCGTATCTTCGAAAGCCTTGGCTATCGTGTTACTAAGCTCGACCGCGTACAGTTCGCAGGCTTGACAAAGAAGAACCTTCGTCGTGGCGACTGGCGCTTCCTCACAGAGCAGGAAGTAGACATGCTACGCATGGGTGCTTATGAATAATGTTTAATGAGTAATGTTTAATGTTTACTTGATTGTTGATACTGCTTGTAGTTATATTGCATGATATCAGCATGAGGGTAGCATTAAACATTACTCTTTCTCTATAAACATTAAACAATAAACAATAATCATTACTAAATAATGGAAAACGTAAAAAGAACTAAAGTCGTTGACTTGCTTAAGAGCACAGCCTACGGCTCAATCGTGAATGTAAAGGGATGGGTGCGCACTCATCGTAGTAGCAAAGCAGTCGATTTTATCGCTCTTAACGATGGTTCTACTA
>ERZ1026862.64-NODE-64-length-56309-cov-6.465354_pt1 | contig 56309 bp, 48 predicted proteins | sample MGYA00380161_ERZ1026862 | MGnify/ENA primary metagenome ERZ1026862 (study PRJEB33269, sample SAMEA4719797) | human gut metagenome | biome: human-associated habitat; feature: organic feature; material: feces | place: Cameroon | collected 2013-10 ... | reverse complement strand
GCAGGATTGAAGATTGTGGATATCAATGATCTCAAGAATTTGGCTCTGAAGAACATCGGAACTCCTGATCCGCTTCCGTTCGGAGACAAGGTCGTAGGTGTCGTAATGAACCGTGACGGGTCCGTCATGGATGTCATAATGAATATCGAAGACTAATATTCTTATACTATGGAGATTACGCTTGATCAATTGTTGGCAAGTCGTGAGGAACGGGCGTCTTTCCAGAAGGAACTTTTGAAAAGTTACCCTGGAAAGACCTTGGTTTGCCTTACCGTCATAATGCCTGGCAAGGTCAAGCGTAATCTGCAATCCCTTGTAGTTGCCCAGGCTGCGGTCACGGCCATGGTTTCGGCTTTCGGAGATACGGTGCGGAAACTTGTGCTCCGTGACAGGCAGACAGGCTACGAGGCCTACATGGAGACTACGCTTTCCAATGAGGAAGCTAAACAGAAGACATGCAGCATAGAGGATACCCATCCTCTCGGTCGCCTTTTCGACCTGGATGTCATTGACACTGACGGGGTTCCCGTATCCAGAGAATCGATTGGGCAGAGTCCGCGGAAGTGTCTTATCTGTGACAATGAAGCCCGCTATTGCATGCGTAACCGCACTCATACCTTGAACGAACTGTCCGCAAAAATAGATGAAATGATTGAGGCCTATGTGCGATAACCGTCACTACATAAGCGAAGTTCCGCTGTCATTGAACTCAGTCCGTAAACGGGTGGAGGCATTCCTCTCGTCTAACGGATTGAGGCTTGCTACGTTGGAACGCTTTGTGGTCATCTCCAGAGATGAGGATGGTGACGAGATTATTGCGGGAGGCGGTCTTGACGGCAATGTCATCAAGTGCGTGGCGGTATCGGAAGCGGCTCGCAGTGAGGGACTTATGAATATTTTGGTGTCGCGTCTCATCGCCATCGCTCATGAGGAGGGCTACGAGTCGGTCAAGGCATTTACCAAACCGGCCAACGAAGATATCTTCAAGAGTCTGGGATTCAGGCTTCTTGCATCATCTGAGAATGCGATTCTGATGGAAAACGGCAGGGGAGGACTCCCCGAGTACAGAAAGTATCTGGAGTCTCTCGCACGTCCGGGAAAAAACGGGGCTATCGTGATGAATGCCAATCCGTTCACCAAGGGTCACCGTTATCTCATAGAGCATGCAGCCTCGCAGGTTGACAACCTCTATGTAATTGTCGTAAAGGAGGACCGTTCCAGATTCCCTTATTCCGAGAGAAAGTCAATGATAGAGGCCGGATGTGCCGGACTTGCCAATGTTACAGTTTGTGAGGGAAGCGATTACGCCATCTCGGCAGCCACCTTCCCGACATATTTCCTGAAACAGCTGGATGACGCTACTCCTACCCATATAGCCTTGGACCTTGACTTGTTCGTCAGGCATATCGCCCGGCCGCTCGGAGTCACTGTACGTTTCGCAGGCAGTGAGCCTGAGGACAAACTGACACGATGCTACAACGAAATGATGTCGGAAATCCTTCCGGCAGGCGGATACGGCTCCAAGGATAATCCGGCCGGACAACCGATCAGTTTTGTCGAGATTCCGCGTCTCGAGCAGAACGGCAGACCGGTAAGTGCGACAGCGCTCAGAAGTGCACTGGACAGGGGAGACCTGAATGCAGCGATGAAATTCGTTCCGGGTTCCACAGTGCCTTACCTCATAGCGGATTTGGCCGAAAGGTCGTTGAGACAGGAACTGGACACCACTCCGAAGCCGGGTCTTGTAGATAAGCAGGACAATGGTGCCCACAAGGATATGGACTATGCATTGATGTCTGCAAGTATCTCTGCATTAAGACCTTACTTGACGAGAATCGCAGTGGAGTCCGCGGCCGAGGTCAATGCTGATGAAATAATGTCGATAGGCATCGAAGCAGAAGCGGCCATGCTGAAGGCTACAGGAGGGGTGAATACCCACAAGGGAGCGCTTTTCTGCATTGGCCTGTCGATTGCTGCTGCCTCTTTTCTGGCTTGCAGCACCGGGACAGTGGAAGCTGATTCATTCAGAGAACTTGTTTCGCGTACCGCGTCCCGGATACCTTCAGCCCAGAGTACGCACGGGGCTGAAGCCAAGAGAAATTTCAAGGTCGGTGGAGCGCTGGAGAATGCCAGAGAGGCATATCCTGAGCTTTTTACCGCCTGGTTACCATACTACAGGTCTTTGGAAGGCGACCCGTATCGTTGCCACAAGACTCTGCTGTATATAATGACAGATCTTGACGACACCAATGTTCTCCACAGAAGGGGAGCGGAGGGTCTCGCCCATACCAAGTCCGAGGCGGCAAGGCTGCTTAAGGACTTCAGCATGAACGGGTTGTCGTCATTGAACTACGACTTCATCAGGGAAAACATTTCGCCTGGCGGAAGCGCCGACATGTTGTCCTTGACGATGTTTATAAAGAGTATAATAATTAACAACTAATACTAATACTACAAAAATTATCATTTTATGGTTGAATTGATTCCACATGGCGTTTACTTGAAAAACGGCAAAACTATCGTCAATGATGCCACAGGTATGCCATCTGCCGATGAGGCTCGCGAAAATACTATCGCCTACAGAATTCTCCGTGCCCATGACAAGGACGGAAGCAAAGGCAAGAAGTTGCGCGTCAAATTCGACGCTATGGCTTCGCACGACATTACATATGTCGGAATTATCCAGACAGCACGTGCAAGCGGACTTGAGAAGTTCCCTATCCCTTACGCGATGACCAACTGCCACAACTCACTTTGTGCGGTGGGCGGTACCATCAATGAGGATGACCATATCTTCGGACTTTCCGCTGCAAAGAAATATGGCGGAATCTATGTTCCTGCAAATCAGGCAGTTATTCACCAGTATGTACGCGAGGCACTCGCAGGTTGCGGCCGCATGATTCTCGGTTCAGACAGTCACACCCGCTACGGTTCACTCGGTTGCATGGGTGTAGGAGAAGGTGGCGGAGAGCTCGTGAAACAGCTTCTGAACAACACTTGGGATATCAATGCTCCTGAAGTTGTTCTCGTATGGCTCGAAGGCCAGCCTAAGAAGGGTATCGGTCCTCACGACGTGGCTATCTCACTCGTTAAGGCCGTATTCGAGAATGGTTTCGTGAAGAACAAAGTTCTCGAGTTCGCAGGTCCTGGCGTAGCATCACTCCCAACTGATTTCCGTAACGGTATCGACGTGATGACAACTGAGACCACCTGCCTCAGCTCTATCTGGATTACTGACGAGAAAGTCGAGGAATACTATAAGATGCACGAGCGCCCTGAGGCTTACAAAGAGCTCCAGCCAGGTGAGGTCGCATACTATGATTCAATGATCCGCATTGACCTTTCTAAGCAGGAGTCAATGATAGCCCTTCCTTTCCATCCTTCAAACGCTTACACTATCCATGAGCTCCAGGCTGACCCTGAGGGAATCCTGAAGAAGGTCGAGGATGATGCAAAGAACCGCTTCGGTGACAAGATATCTATCGATCTTGAGAGCAAGGTGAAGAACGGCAAGGCTTATGCTGACCAGGCTATCATCGCAGGCTGCTCTGGCGGTACATATGGCAACCTCAGCGAGGCTGCTTCCATCATGAAGGGCAAGACTATCGGAAACGACTACTTCACAATGTCCGCTTACCCTCAGTCAACACCTGTTTACCTTGCAACCACACGCAACCATATCGCTGAAGAGCTGCTCGAGGCCGGTGTAGTAATCAAACCTGCATTCTGCGGACCTTGCTTCGGAGCCGGTGACGTTCCTGCAAACAACGGTCTCTCAATCCGTCATACGACACGTAACTTCCCTAACCGTGAGGGCTCCAAGCCAGGCCAGGGACAGATTTCTCTCGTATGCCTGATGGATGCACGTTCTATCGCGGCTACAGCTGCCAACGGCGGTATCATCACAGCTGCAACTGACGTAGAGTACGAGGATACGCACAAGTCATACTCATTCGACGACCGCATCTACAAGAGCCGTATCTACAACGGATTCGGAAAAGCAGACCCTACAGTCGAGCTCCGCTACGGACCGAACATCAAGGATTGGCCTAAGATGTATCAGATGGAGGAGAACATGCTTGTCGAACTCGCCGCGGTTATCCACGATCCTGTCACTACAACTGACGAGCTCATCCCTTCAGGTGAGACTTCAAGCTACCGTTCAAACCCACTCAAGCTCTCTGAGTTCGCACTTTCACGTCGCGTTCCTGAGTACGTAGGATTGAGCAAGCGCATCCAGTCAGAGGACCTCGACCGCCGTGCAGGAAAGACTCCTCAGCACGTTCTCGACGCTCTTGCAAAGGTAGGTGCCAATGCTGAGAACACCTCATTCGGTTCATGCGTATTCGCCAACAAGCCGGGTGACGGTTCTGCACGAGAGCAGGCTGCTTCTTGCCAGAAGGTTCTCGGCGGTGATGCGAACATCTGCTACGAGTATGCTACCAAGCGTTACCGCAGCAACTGTATCAACTGGGGTATCGTTCCGTTCACAATCGCAAAGGAAACACCTTTCGAGTACAATGCCGGTGACTTCGTATATGTTCCTGGTATCCGCGAGGCTATCCTTTCAGGCAAGGAGGAAATCGATGCAAAGGTTATCTGCGCTGACGGCGTGAAGGATATCCACCTTTATTTCCAGAACCTCACAGCTGACGAGCGTGAAATTCTCGCAGACGGTTGCCTCATGAACTTCTACGCAGCACAGAACAAGAAATAACAACATATTGTAATAACACTTAAATTAGTATATTTTTATGAAAAAAATTCAGATGGTTACTCCTCTCGTTGAGATGGATGGTGACGAAATGACAAGAATCCTGTGGAAGATGATCAAGGATGAACTTATCCTTCCTTTCGTAGATTTGAAGTCAGAATATTATGACCTCGGCCTCGTTCATCGTGACGAAACAGCTGACCAGGTGACAATCGACTCTGCCAATGCTACCAAGAAGTATGGTGTTGCAGTAAAGTGCGCTACCATTACTCCTAACACACAGCGCATGTCTGAGTACAATCTTCATCAGATGTGGAAGAGCCCTAACGGAACAATCCGTTCAATGCTGGACGGTACTGTATTCCGTGCACCTATTACCATTCCTTCAATCTCTCCGGCTGTGAAGTTCTGGAAGAAGCCTATCACCATCGCCCGTCATGCTTACGGTGACGTTTACAAGGGAGTGGAGATTCGCGCAGAGGAACCAGGAGTTGCCAAGCTCGTCTTCGAAGGTGAAAGCGGAAAGGTAGAAGAGCAGATTATCCACAACTTTGCAGGTCCTGGCGTTATTCAGGGTATGCATAACACTGACAAGTCTATCCGCTCATTCGCACATGCTTGCTTCAAGTATGCGCTTGACATCAAACAGAGCATCTGGTTCGCTACAAAGGATACCATTTCCAAGAAGTATGACGGACAGTTCAAGGCTATCTTCGAGGATGTATTCAAAGAGTACGCTGAGGCTTTCGAGAAAGCAGGTATCGAGTACTTCTACACATTGATCGACGACGCTGTTGCACGTGTAATGCGTAGCGAAGGCGGATTCATCTGGGCTTGCAAGAACTACGATGGAGACGTTATGAGCGACATGGTTTCTACAGCATTCGGTTCACTCGCCATGATGACTTCAGTTCTCGTCAGCCCTGACGGAAAATACGAGTATGAGGCAGCTCACGGTACAGTGACACGTCACTATTACAAGTACCTCAAGGGAGAAGAGACCTCTACCAACCCTATGGCAACAATCTTCGCATGGAGCGGTGCGTTCCGTAAGAGAGGTGAGCTGGATAACCTTCCGGAGCTTATCAACTATGCTGACCAGCTTGAGGCAGCTTGCCTGGATACTCTCAATGAGGGCATCGTGACCAAGGACCTCGCCAACCTCATGGAAGGCGTTACACCTCAGGTGAAGAACTCAGCTGACTTCATGGCTGCTATCCGTGAGCGTCTCGAGAAGCGTCTCGCATAACCGGATATCATAATCTGAAACAATATGTCCCTCGCTCCGACGGAACGGGGGACTTTTCAGTTCAATGTCAATGATAATATCAATGATAATGTCAATGCCGGCGGCCGCGACTAAATCATCTTGTTCTCCGCGAAGAACTTCCACAGCGGCGCCGCCATCAGAGACTGCCTGATCTGGTCATTGACCATAAGATCCTTTACCTCGTCCTCGTCCATAAGCACGATCTGAAGGTCCTCTGTACTGTCAAGGTGCTGGCTGCCAATCTTTTTTACGCCCTTGGCCACGAAACAGTGCGACAGATTGTTGGTCGTGCTCGAATTGCCCGACACAGTCATAATCTTGCTCCATTCTCCGTCCCCGTAGCCGGTCTCCTCCATCAGCTCCCTCTTCGCAGCCTCAAGCGGAGTCTCGCCCTTCTCTATCACACCTGCCGGAATCTCGAAGCAGGTCTTGCCGAGACCATGACGGTACTGCCTCTCCATAACGAACTTACCGTCTTCTGTCAATGCGATTACATTCACCCAGTCAGGATACTCCATCACATAGAACTCCGGATTCTTCCTTCCGTCTGGCAGTTCCACGCAGTCACGCCTCACCGTCAGCCACGGACGTCTGAAAAGATATTCACTCTTTATAATCTTCCATTTCCCGTCCTCGTTTATAGCGTCTTTCATGATATCAGATTTTTAATGTCAATAATTATTCACAAATTTAGGAAAACTTATGCAACAAAATCAATCAATGTCCGTCTAAAGTATAGACCATCAGGAAACTGACGATATGAAAATCGATGACAAAATAGCGTCGGAACTGTTCCGTCAATACGGTAAAAGGCTGTACAACACGGCCTTGCGTATAACATTGTCATCATACGAAGCCGAAGAAATCATGCAGGAGACATTGATCCGGTTCCTTACCGGAGTCAACAGGCCTGATGATGTGTGGGCATGGCTGCGGCGGATGTGCATAAACAAGTCCATCGACTACCTGCGCCGGGAAAAACGCTTCGTGAACATCGACGATGCCGTCACTTCATCGGAAACGGTTCTTGTCAATGACAATGAAGATATCTGGTCAGGCCTGGACGGGAAGTTATTCCCGATGGTGATGGACCTGCTGAAGTCAATGCCCGACGGCTACCGCACGATACTGACATTGAAACTCATAGAAGACATTGATTATAAAGAGATTGCGTCAATGCTGGGAATCAGCGAGTCCAGTGTCCGGAGCCAATACATGAGGGGCCGCAGGAAACTCGCGGAAAAATTGAAGGAAAAGTTAAGTCAATGATTATGAATGATATAGAAAAATATTTCGATAACTATAGATGCCTTGCGGATGAGGCCGGAGACAATCCGTCCGTCACAGAGCAGGATTTCCTCGGGAGGCTCCATAAGGAGCAGGCGAGAAAGCGCTTCCGCGCCAGTACACTTGCATTGACCTTTATCGGGATGGCTGCTGCATTGGCGGTTTTCGTCATTCTGCGCGAGCCGGAAGTTCCGGTCAATCCTGTGGAAGTGTATATGACCAGCTATAGGGAAGGCGTGGCGCCGCTGCTGTCGGAAGTACGTGAGATGGAGATGTCGTCTGAGCTGTGCAGGGAAATGGATTTGTCGTCCGTCATTGAGGAACTGCTGGACTCCTCAGATGGCATGACTGCCGGACTGGATGGCTTGGAAGATGCTGAAAAACTGGAAGTTACGAGGAAATATTGTGACGTCAGCCTTGACGAAATCAGGACTCTGTACGGCGAATGTTGTCTGGCATACTGCGCCGGGATGACAGTTACGGAAGATAATGGAATTTAAATTGTCAATGATATGAAAAAGAATCTATTTGTACTGATATTGCTTTGCGTGATATCTGTGATTCAGGTCAATGCAGGTGTGAACCCTGCAATGAGAAAGGAATACGATTTCAAGTCGTTCAATGAGATCCGCACTGTGTCCAGAAGACAGTCTCTTTCGGGCAGAGGCCGTTACGTCACTTCCAGTTATAAAATCTCACTGGTGAAGTCGGATCATTATAAAGTCGTCATGGAAGTTTGGAACAGGGATGACATCGACCTGTTCGAAGTCAGACGTGTAGGAAACACTGTGGAATTGGTGACGGCTATAAAGAAGTATCCATACCACAGCAAAGCCGAAGACCCTTGTGCGACAGTGACTATATATACTCCTGAGTTTCCGCGCGTTACGCTCAGTGGAACCAGCCGGATGAGTGTGTCCGGTGGTGCTTTCTCCGGTGATGAATTGTCGGTCACCCTGTCTGGGGTCGCTAAAATAGACGGCCTTTCCGGGACCTGGAACAGGGCAAATATTACAATGAGCGGCACTGCACGCATGGACAACCTGACTTTGAAATCAGGAGCCTGCTATCTCACCTGCAGCGGTGTTGCTGAAATTGCCGGAGTATCGTCCATATATTCTGACAAAGTCCAGTTGTCAATGTCAGGAGTGACCTCGATATCGATGGACAATATCTATTCTGGTCTTGCCAATGTCACGTCGAGCGGTGCCAGCAGGCTGAAGTCCCTCGAGTTCAATGCACGTGAACTCATTGCAGATCTTTCCGGAACTTCGTCTGTCAAATTCGTGGGAAAAATCGACAAAATATCAGCCGAGATGCAGGGAGCTTCCTCACTGTCTCTCAATGGAAATGGAAACGAAGTGACCGTTTCCGCATCCGGAACTTCGACCTTGAATGCCAAGAATTTTACAGTGAAAGATGCCTCACTGAAACTTTCCGGAGTGGCCGGAGCGACCGTTACTGTCACTGAAAAACTCGAAACGGAAACGTCAGGAAGCTCACATATAGATTACTACGGCAATCCAAAGACTGTAAGCAACAAGTCCAATAACGTAGTTAAACATTAATAAGTTGATACTCAAAGCTTTAATTGAGTAAATGGAAGCCGTCGGGTCTGGAGTGATTCCACATCCGGCGGTATTTTCATTTTTTTACGAACAGGGATGCGAAACCGAAAAAGTCGGGGTCGAACTTGTCATCCCAGAGCATCTCGCCGAACGGAGGAGTGTCATAGTCACGGAACTCAAGCCTTAGACCGTTGTCATCCAGTCCGAAGACTACGACGGCCTCTCCAAGTGTCTCATCATCAGCACTGAAGGAGCGGTTTACGCATGACAACGTGTAATAGGTATTGTACTGGTAAGGAATGCCGTCGGCACTCACATACATCTGGCACTCATAGGAAGTGTGCTTGCCCAGGATAGTCGAAGGCCTGGTGCAATTTATAGGGGAGGTAAGAGTGACCGTGCACCTTCTGAAGAAATTCATGAAGTCACCCGAACCGTCCGGAGTCAGCGAGACGGAGCCGTCAGCCTCTTTTGCGAAAGTCAATGTAAATCCTTCATTATGAGTAGGAATCAGTTCGGTATCCTCCTCCATCTCAGTGAAATCCTCATTGATCTGGTTCAGGGCGAAAGTCTTGCTGAACGTCCATGTGCCGACGAGTTTGTCAGGAGTCTGGACTCCGCGGACTGCCACGGACACAGAACTATTGTCACCGGCAATGAATCGGCCGTACTCGGGGTCCACAGTTATGATTGCCTCATCATCCCCCGAAAAACCGGCCGGGACGGTGAACCTTGCGGAACCGGAAGTCTCACCGGCATTGAGCAGGATGTAGGCCGGATATGAATCATCCGAAGACTTCGTTTTGGTCTCTCCCGAGAATACAAGGTTGGAAGCCCCCGGGCCTGAGACCAGTAGCGGAATCATTATGTCCTCCGTAGTGGCAAGATCCTTTCCGCTGATCGCTCCGGTAACATTGACAGAAACGATGAAATTCTCCAGAGCGTAGCCCCTCGACATGTTGAAGGAATAGATCATCGCCTCCTGCGGGTCAGGGGAGATTACCGCAAGAAATTTCGTCCCGAGCGAGTAGCCCGACGGCGTGTTGAAGCGCAGGGTAAGCGTCTTGGATTCCGTAAGCGAGATGTCCCCGACAGTTACCGAGCCGGAAGATTCGCCGGCCTTAATGGTGATATAATCCGCTGATATAGTGTAATCTACATCTTTCTCGGCGTCGCCTGAAAACAGCAGCGGAATGGTGAGCTCGGAAGAAACCGGCTCACTGACATTGACAGAAACCTCTACAGAACCCTGCTGGTAAATCGTATATAGAATCTGTTCGAACTCGATCTCCGGTTTCCCGCCCTTCTGACAGGAAATCACTGAAACCGCGGCAGCCAGAACTGCCAGAAGATATGATGTCCTTTTCATATTCTGTAACCGGTTTTTCTGGTTATTCCGCAGCCTTGACAGCCGCTTCATATTCCGCCTTGATGGCCTTTACCTCATCAGTCTCCTCCTTGGTCGGAATCTCGCCCTTAGGCTTTATATAACTCTTGGAAGCATCGCTGGTCTTGGGCGGGAGTTCAGAATATCCGCATCCGCTCAGGCCGATGCAACTGGCTGCCAATAAGGCAATTATGTATTTCTTGTTTCTCATGTCCATCAGTATTCGTATCCCGGATTCTGCTCCAGGTCAGGGTTAAGGTCAATGTCGGATTTTACGATAGGAGCGGTGTACAGATACGCCTTGGTAGTGAACTTCAGACCATTGCTGATAACCCACCATTCCGGTCTTCCGTTGCGCTTCAGTTCGAACCACCTGTCTCCCTCCATATAAAGTTCCTTGCGCCTCTCGTCGAAGATGGCCTGGAGAAGAGGTGTAATGGCCATACCTTTGCAGTCCACGACAATCCTCTCATCCGTGCGGACTTCCGGTAAAGTGCTCATGGTCAGGTCGATGGCGCCGTTGATTCTGTTCCGCCTGAGTTCATTGACCCAATCCAGGGCTTTGTCCTTTTCCCCTTTGTGATAGTAGGCTTCAGCCAGCATCAGCACCATTTCAGAGAGCCTCACGCGGCATTCAGGTACCTTGACATTGAACCTCTTCTTGTCGAAACTTGCCGCGTATCTCACGTCATCCGAAGGATTCCCGCCGAACAGGCGTATCAGTTTCGCGCAGGCAGGCCTCGTCGCGATATAATTCTTCGTGTAGCTGAAATACCAGTCCAGACCGCTGGAATTGTTCACGTGCGAGCGGACAAGGACCTCACCCTTCGCCTCGGAAGGCGCATTGATCATCGCCTCATATTCTGAAGCCGGCGTAAGCGAGTAGCCGCTGTTGTCAATGATATCGTTGCATATCGAGATGACGTTGTCCCAATTCTGGCACCAGAACTCCAACTTCGCCTTGTAAGCCTTTATCACCCAAGTAGTAAAGATGTATTTCTTGTCTGTCGGATTCAATGCCAGGGCCTCATCGAACAACTTCCCGGTATATTCATAAGTCTGTTTCATGGTTCCGCGCAGAGGCCTCGAATCGATGTCGAAGTTGTCCACAAGCGGAATGCCCGGAAGATTCTCTTCCCATGGCTGGCAGAACTCCCGCAGAAGGTTGTAATAGATGATGCCCTTCATGGCATAAGATGCTGAAACCAAGCCTTTTGCGGTTTCGGTATCCCTGCCTGCCAGATTGCCGATGACAATGTTGCAGTCTCTCACGATTTCCCAGCTGTCCCTGTAGAAATACTGCCTCTTGTCGATTTCCTCCCCGGCAAAGAACTCCAGGAAACTGCTTGTCATGATGTTGGCATCCAGATTGTCCGAACAACCTTCCAGATACTTTATCATATCCATGTTTCCGATGACGAACTCGTCCTCGCCGCCCTCGATGTCGCTCAGTCGCTTGTGGATTATGGACGCGAACTCCTCATCTGTCTTCGGGATGACCTGGCCCTGCGGCTGGACATTCAGATAATTCCCGCAGCTGACGCAGAAGATAAAGGTCAATGCCAGTGTAAATATTCTCAAGTGTCTCATTTTCAAGCCCTCCTAAAATTCAATGTTCATACCTGCCGATACGCTTCTTGTAGTAGGGTATGTGGCTCCAGGAATCTCCGGATCCATACCGTCATACTTCGTGAAGGTAAAGAAATTGTTCAGCGAGACATGGAAACTCAGTCCGCTCATCCTCATCTTTCTCACAGCTGCATGAGGAAGAGAATATGAGAGGACTATGGTCTTGATTTTCAGGTACGAGTTATCCTTAAGGTAGATGGCATCTATGATGCTGGCATCCATAGGATTGGAGTTGGAAAAATTATATCTCGTCCCGTAGAAATCATATATTCTCGGGTACTTCACTCCGGTGGTATTGTCTGCTGTCCAGCGGTTTGTCCTGTCCTTTTCCACATTCAGGTGGTTTCCGTAGAGGTCGCTGAATTGTGACTGGACAGCCTCAGTACTGATACCGTTGCGCAGCGCGCTGCCGTATGTGGCAGGGTAGTGCGGTTTGTCATAGATCTTCGAGCCTAAAGAATATACACCGCTGACGCTGAGCCTGAGCTGACGCCATGAGACGCTGATGTTGAAACCTCCCGTGTAAGGGGCATTCTGGGTCCCCAGATAATGGGTGTAGTTGTCAGGCTTGTTCAGGTCCGTAACTTTCCTGATGTCTGCATCCGGTCTCAGACGGAACTCATAAAGTCCTGTTTCTTTGGAGATTCCCGCATAATTGCCGCTGAAGATGGCACCGGTAGGGTAGCCCTCCACATATCTGTCCTTCGAGGTTATGCCGGTCTTGCTTACAGGCTTGTATTTCAGGACCTTATTATAGTTGTATGCGAAGTTGACTCCTGCCGAGAGCAGCCAATCTCTTGTCTTTATGATTTTTCCTCCCAATGTCAGTTCGACACCGCTGTTCTGTATGTCGGCGGAATTGAAATAGACACTGGTGAATCCTGTCGTGCTCTGGACAGGTGAGGCTGTGACCACGTCAGTGCTCTTGCGGTAGTAATACTCGGCATTGACATTGAACCTGTCCTTCCACAGGCCGAGGTCGAGACCGATTTTGGCGTCTCTGGTCTTTTCCCAGCCGAGGTTCGGATTCGGTGCCGAAGGAATCGTTCCGAGGGTGAATGACTCGTCACCGAAATATCTGTACTGCTGCTGGAGGTATCTGACGACGAGCAGATGCGATGTGCTGGTGTTGACATCTCCGGTAAAGCCGTAGGCCGCCCTCAATGTCGCATGCGACACCGTCGGCAGGGCTTTCTTGAACCATTTCTCTTCACCGATATGCCATGCGGCACCTGTGCTCCATGTAGGATTGAACTGCTGGTTGCTTCCGAAATTGGAACTTCCGTCTGTCCTGAAAGAAGCATTCAGCACGATACTGTTGCCGAGATAATAGTCTGCTGAGGCGTAGAATGACGCGTATCTGGTCTTGCCGAAATATTCTCCGTTCAGTTTTTCCACCTCGCTCAGCCATTCCTCCTGCGGACCGCTTATCGGCGGAAGTGCATCAGTTCCGGTCTTCGGGTCATAATTGTACCTCTTGGTATAGAGCGTGTTGGCACCCGATCCCCGGAGTTCGGCACCTGCCAGCACATTGAGTGTGTGGATGTCAGAGAAAGTCTTGTTGAAAGAGAAATGTCCTCTGGCCACGTAACTGTTCCTGTTCGTGCTGTTCTGCGAGATGCTTCCGTAGAGGTTCGTCTGGGACCTGTTGTCGCTCCCAAGCCTGTCACGGAAGGCTGAATACGTGTACTTGTCGACGATTTTGTCCGTCGTATTGTTTGCAAATGAATAAGATACGAGTCCGACAAAATGGAGTTCCCCGATAATGCCGATGTCTGCCTGCGTACGGAAAGTTCCGTTCGTATTGACTGTCTTGCTGTAGTTCGAGTCCAGCTCGCGGAGGATGTTGAACCCGTTCAGCGGCATCACCTGCTCGGCTCCGCGTCCGTTATAATATCCCAATGAGAACCATGTCAGGTCTGCGGCATAAGAGCCGTCAGAATTATACGCTTTCTCGTAAGGGTTTGAAAAATAGGCATATAGGAACGGATCTACAGATGAATAAGGCATCTTGGACTCCTGACGCGCCGCTGTAAGTCCGACATCGATGCGCACACGGTCAATAGGGGTCAATGTCATTTTGGCATTGACATTATACCTCTTGTAGTCGTTGTGGCGGAGCATTCCGTTTTCGTCGTTCAGGCCGAGCGCGATATAATAGGTGCTTTTGCTCGAACCTCCGCTCAATGAAAGGTGATGTCCCTGAGAAAAGGCGTTGCGGAAAAGGAGATCGTACCAGTTCGTGTCAATGCCTCTGAGCGATGCTATGTAGCTGTCCTGTGCGGCCTTGTCGTCTTTCATTGGCGCGAATTCTCCGAGTCCTGCGCGTATCTGGCCCACGATTCCGATGACAGGGTAGATGATGGTGTTGTCAATCTGCGAGGCAGCGTATCTCTTTGCTGAAAACTCGTCCCACAACTCATCCTCCCATGCCAGTTTTTCGGAAGAATTCATGAGATTCAGGCTTCTCTGCGGCTTGAAGGACCATGAGAAGGTGTTGTTGTAATTGATTCGCATCCTGCCTGACTCTCCGCTTTTCGTGGTTACGACAATGACGCCGTTGGCTGCTCTGGAACCGTAGATTGCCGAAGCTGCGGCATCCTTGAGAATCGTAATGCTCTCAATGTCATTGGGATTCAGGTTTCCGATTCCTTCAGCGAAGATGTTGTCGAATCCGCCTGTAGCAATCTGCTCTTTGCTCAGGCTTGGTGAGTCGCTCTGCAGGGGCACTCCATCTACCACCCATAGAGGCTGGCTTCCCGTGAGGCTGTTGGCTCCGCGGATTGTGATTTTGGTCTGGGTCCCGGGCTGTCCGGAGGTGTTCTTGACGTTGACTCCGGCCACCTCTCCCTGCATGAGCGCATCGACGGAGGATACTGCCTGTGACTTGAACTTGTCGGAATCCAGCACGGCTACGGAACCGGTCATCCTCTTGAAATAAGTCTGTGCATATCCTGTGACGACGACCTGATCGAGGTGATTGTCAGCACTTTCCATCACGATGGTCACGTCCGTGGTCTTGCCTTGGGTGATCAGCATCGTCACATTCTTCATCCCGATAGATGAAAACGTCACACTTCTCGCCGATGGCGGAAGCGTGACGCTGAATTTTCCGTCAAGGTCCGCCGTTGTGCCGACGGAATTCTTTTCATTACAGACAACGCCTGCACCCGGGACGGGTTCCCCGTCAGTGTCCACGACTTTGCCTGTAAACCTTATCCCTTGTACGGTTTCATGTGATGTCTGCCAGGAATGTGTCTGGCCGCGAGTTTCCACGGTTGCCACTCCCAGCAGCACCACTAAAAGAAGACATAATGTGTAAGCTCGTTTATACATTGGCAAATTATCTGATTTTTATTCCTTCCGATCGCATTTCGTCCAGCGCTTTCCTGTGACCGGCCTCGTCCACATAGGCCAGGCAATCGGAGAGCAATATGACATTGAAACCAGCTTTCTTCAGGTCCTCGCAGGTGTTCCTGACGCAGAATTCGGTAGCGATTCCGCAGACGAACACATTGTCCGGCTCCAGCATTGACACGATCTCTCCGAGGGATTGTCCTGCGGCATTGACCCCGTCGAAGCCTGAGTATTGCTCCACTGCGGCATCGCATCCTTTGTCGAAAATCAGGTCCTCGTCAGCGTATGGCCTCAGGTCTTCGTGGATTTCTCCTCCGCGGGTTCCTGCCACGCAGTGCACCGGCCAGATTCCTCCGTTTTCCTTGAATGAGGAGTGGTTTGCCGGATGGTGGTCGCGGATGAAGAGCACAGGGAGGTCTTCGTCACGCGTTTTCTTTATGAAATCCAGCGTGTTGGCCACTGCATTTCCGGAATTGGCGCAGGCGAGGCTGCCGTCAATGAAGTCGTAGAGCATATCGACTACGATTAGTACAGAATCATTGATCATATCTTTTAAATATCTAGTCCTTGTCGATTCTGAAGTTGTTGATTTCGTTCACCAGTTTGGTGAGAATCTCATTCTTCAGGTTGTATAGGTTGTCAGAAATATCTACCTTATAGTAATGAGGGTTGATGAGACGTCTTTCAGATGGGCTGAAGTGGGCGAGAGTATCATTGTAGTAGGCTTTTTTCTCCATCAATGTCCTCTTCGGTGCGCATCTTTCGCCGTTTTCGATTACCGGAATCTGGAGCGTTTTCCACTGGTAAGTCCCCTCGTCGAAGGTCTTGAACTTGTAGCGGTCGTATTCGTCCTTGATGGTGAAGGTCTTGCCGTGCTCGATGTCCTGGCTCAGTTCATCTCCGCGGAGGCATGTGACGTCCGCCTTGAAAATGTCTCCGAATTCTTCGTCATGCTTCATGAGACGGTAGGTAATCTGGAATCCAGGGTTGATAAGCTTGATGCGGTCCTCTGATTTTTTCAGGACAGGCTCGTCCCCGATTTGCACCAGTTTATATACGTTGCCGAAGCATGGCGCCGCCTTGCTGGTAGCGATGGCGTCACCCACTCCGTAAGAGTCGATCTTTGCTCCCTGTCTCTCGAGATCTGTGATGAGATACTCGTCCAACGAATTGGTGGCAAATATCTTACATCCTGTCAGTCCATGTGCGTCGAGAATCTTTCTGACTTCTGCAGAGAGGTATGCGAGGTCGCCGGAATCGAGCCTGATGCCATATCCGTAAGGATAGTCATTGTCAATGCCGTTTTCCTTGAACGCCCTTATCGCATTGAGCACGCCGCATCTGAGGGTGTCGTATGTGTCGATGAGAAGAATCAGGTTTTCGCCCCTGTGTGTGTTTATATAGTCGCAGAAGGCCTTGTGTTCGCCCTCTACCGTGCTTCCGTATGAAGTCACGAAACTGTGGGCCATGGTTCCCGTGGAAGGGACACCATTCATGACACCGGTCAGGATGTTGGAAGTGCTGGCGCATCCCGCGATGATTGCCGCTTTCGCTCCATATACAGCTGCCCATGGACCGTGTGCTCTTCTGGAACCGAATTCGCTTACTGGATGGGAAGTGGCGCGGCATACTCTGGACGCCTTGGTTGCCACTGCCATCTGATGGTTCATTATGCAGAGCATAGGGGTCTCAAGTACCTGGGCCTGAATGAGCGGGGCCTCTACCGTGATGATAGGTTCGTTAGGGAAAGCGATTTCACCTTCTTTCATCGCATAGACGTTTCCGGTGAACTTCATTCCGGCCAGATATCTGCGGAAATCAGCATATTCCTCTCCCGGAAGGAACTTCTCGAAAAACTCCTCCGGCATTGACCCGAGGTTGCCTATCATTTCGACTACCTCGTCCGTGCCGCAGACTACAGCCCAGTTGTTGTTCTCCGGTGCTTTTCTGTAAAACAGATTGAAGACTGCAGTTTTCTCCCCGTTCCCGCAGTCCATGAAAGACTTTCCCATCGTGTACTGGTACTTGTCCGAGCAATATGCAAATTCTTTGACTTCCATGTCGTATTGTAATGCCGCAGCATTTTGTTAATAATTATGTTATTCAATTTTCGTCTTTGCGAAACTTGAGTTATGATGACCATGTTATGCAAATGTACTAATTGTGACGGAAAATTGCTAAATTAGCATTGTAAGATTTAACTTTTATCGCCGCCGGTGAACCACGGCATCGGAAAAGAGCATGTCCCGGGCGGCAAATTCACGTGTACTTTAGAATATAAACTATTATGACAGATACTCTTAAGAGACTTTTCGAGTTTTATGCCGGGCAGAAAGCCACCGACATCCAGGAACTCAATTCATCCGGAAGCAACCGCCGTTATTTCAGAATTACAGGCGAGACAGGGATTTCCCTTGTCGGGGTCCTCGGACTTAACCTGAAAGAGAACCAGGCATTCTGTTATCTGAGCCGCCATTTCCTGGAGAAGGGTATCCGTGTCCCTAAGGTCCTTGCCGTGAGCGAGGACGGAATGAGCTACATCCAGGAGGATCTCGGAAATGACCTCCTCTACGACACGCTCGCCCAGGGGCGCGAAAGCGGAGAATACTCTTCTTATGAAAGGTCAATGCTGCGCCACACTCTGGAGATGCTTCCTAAAATCCAGTGCAAGGGTGCGGAAGATCTCGATTTCAATATCTGTTTCCCGGAGCCGGCCTTCAATGGCAGGATGGTGATGTTCGACCTGAATTATTTCAAATACTGCTTCCTCAAGGCCACCGGAATGGAGTTCGACGAGGTTAAGCTTCAGGACGATTTCGAGAAACTTCATGACGACCTTTTGGGTGAAGATACCCAGACATTCCTTTACAGAGACTTCCAGGCGCGTAATGTCATGATAAAGGATGGTGAGCCGTATTTCATTGACTTTCAGGGCGGAAGGCGCGGTCCTATCTATTACGACGTGGCTTCTTTCATCTGGCAGGCACGTTCCCGCTATCCTGAGGACCTGAAGGAAGAACTGGTGCAGACCTACCTGAGATCATTGAAAAGCTATATGCCTGACATTGACGAGAAACATTTCCACGAGCGTCTGAGACTGTTCGTCCTTTTCCGCACACTTCAGGTTCTGGGAGCTTACGGATTCCGCGGATATTTCGAGAAGAAACCGCATTTCATCGCCAGCGTGCCTTTCGCAATCGACAATCTGAGAAGGCTCATGCAGCGTCCGTTCGCACGCTATCCTTATCTGTCAGAGGTACTTACGAAACTCACCACCATGGAGCAGTTTTATGTCAATGCCGAGGATAAGAGACTACATGTCAATATCTTCAGTTTCGCATATAAGAAAGGTATTCCGGCTGACACCTCAGGAAACGGAGGCGGATACGTTTTCGACTGCCGTTCTGTGAACAACCCCGGAAAGTACGAGTTCTATCGTCAGTTCACCGGCCTTGACAAGGAAGTAATCAAGTTCCTCGAGGATGACGGCGAGATCTTAACCTTCCTGGACAGCGTGTATGCATTGGTCGATGCCCATGTCAAGCGCTTCATTGAGAGGAAGTTCACACATCTTCAGGTCTGCTTCGGCTGCACAGGCGGGCAGCACAGGTCAGTCTATAGTGCCGAACATCTTGCCGAGCATCTTGCAAGGAAGTTCGACATCAGAGTTACCGTGACACATAGAGAATTGGATATCGAAAAGACATTCTAGCATGAGAGCGATGGTGTTTGCGGCGGGCCTTGGAACCAGGCTTAAGCCATTGACAGACAATCTTCCCAAGGCGCTGGCCCCTTTGGCCGGCCATACATTGTTGTATCACGTGCTGATGAGGTTGAGGGATGCCGGCATCGACGATTTTGTCATCAATGTCCATCATTTTGCCGACAAAATCATTGACTATGTGCATGATACTCCGGAACTTGCCGCGCTGGACATCAGGTTTTCAGATGAGAGGGAACTTCTCAGGAATACAGGCGGTGGAATCCGCTATGCGAAGCCTCTTCTGGAAGGCCAGAATTTCCTTGTTCATAATGTGGATATCGTCTCCGACCTGAATATCAGCGAGTTCGAGAATTGTGCACGTCCTGATGCCGTGTCCACTCTTCTGGTGAGTCAGCGCAAGACCCAGCGTTATTTTCTTTTCAATGACGATATGCGGCTCGTCGGCTGGACCAATATCGCCACCGGCGACGTGAAGACCCCGTTCCGCGGGCTTGATGTAAGTCAATGCCATTTGAGGGCGTTCGCCGGCATCCACATGCTGTCAAATGAGATTTTCAATGTCATGGACGCCATCGATGAGGCTCCGGAGAAGTATCCTCTGTATGACGCTTCTGGCAATGTCATAGAAGGTACCCAAGATGCTCTGGGTCAATGCTTTCCGGTGACTGATTTCTATCTCCGTGCTGCGGCTGGGTTCCCTGTATATGGAAAAGAACCGGCTCACCTTACGCTCATTGACGCAGGCAAGCCGGAGACTCTTCTTCAGGCTGAAAGATTCATTTCTCAGTCCTGAGATCCTTCTGCAGGTATTCTGTTGAAAACTCTTATCGCAAAGACGAGGAATACGATGCATAATGCAGCGACGCTGTAGTATGCCGCTGCGGGCATGACGTCGCACCAGGTATCCATGTCCTTGAGGGCGTCAATGTTGCCCGCTATCAATGCCAATGTGTTGTTGGTGAAGTGCATCAGCATTGTCAATTTCAGTGAGCCTGTCTTGTAGTACACATATCCGAAAAGGCAACCGAGGGCGAATGCCGGAATGGCCTGCCAAGGGTTCATGTGTATGAGAGCGAAGAACAGTGCCGAGATGATGATGGCCACGGCAGGGGAGAAGCCTTTCCGCAACTCTCCGTTCTTGCCGGGTTTGCGGGTGCAGTGAAGCAATCCTCTGAGTACCATGCCTCTGCATAGCCATTCCTCGAAGAACGGGGCGAAAACTGAAACGCAGATGAAGTTCAGGATGACATTGCCTCCGGTCATGCTCTCGAGGGCTGTCTTGAGCCACTGCGGCATCTCCGGCATTCTGGCATTGACCATATCCATTGCGAAGCCGAGGGCGAGTGTCGAAAGCATTGCCAGTCCTGCGCAGCCGAGGATTCCTATCTTGCCGAAATTCTCCGAGTCGAGGCTGTATCCGTCGTCAAACATTGAATTGCGCAGGCTTCTCATCCGCGCGTAAATCATTGGCGGAATGAACATTATCGGATATGAAATCAGCATCTTCACTTCATTGGGAGTGCCCGGCATGAACATGGCGAAACAGCTTGCAAACAAGCTTCCGAGAAGGGAACCGCCAAGAAGGAAAAGGAGTAGCGCGAAGATTTCCCACGGGTTCGGTGTGAAATAGTCATAGCCGCCCAGGAGATTGTAGTTTCTTATTTTTTTGTGTGCGCTCATTGCCTTGGATTTTAAAATCCGCCGTCGTGACTGGAAATCATGACAGCGGATATGTTGTAAATCTTATGTTGCCGCTTATTTGTAGAGAGGTGTAGGATATACTCCCTTGTCAGCAAGTTCCTGGAACTTGGCAACAACGCCTGGTCTGTCTTCCTTGTAAGTTACTCCGAACCAGTGTGACGGTGTAGAGAGAACCTCGCATTTTGCCTCGCCTGACTTGATCATGCAGTCGATTGCGAACGGGATGTAGAACTCTTTCTTGAGTTCCTGGCTGTTCTCCTCGAGGAATTTCTCGAAAATCTTTTCGCTCTGCTCGAAGTAATCTGGAGTGAAGCCCCACATGTTCATTGAACAGAGGTTGTTGGCAACGAGTTCGACATGTGTCTCTCCAGTTGCAGAGTTGTCTCCATATACATTTCCGTCAGCTTCCTTGGCGATGTTCAGGTGCTCGACAACGTCTGTGAGGTGCTGCTCCTTGTCGTATGCGCAGATACCTCTGGATACGCTGCCTGACTCAGAGAGTGTATGGTCGAGTTCGAAACCTACGATGCTGTAAACGCCCTTGCTGTTCTCGTGTGCACGAAGCCAGTCTCCGAGGATTTTGAATGATTCCTTGCCGTAGAAGTCATCGCCATTGATGACTGCAAATGGCTCATGGATAGCGTCTTTTGCCATAAGTACCGCATGTGCCGTTCCCCAAGGCTTCTGTCTTTCAGGGTTCAATGTGAACCTTGCAGGGATTTTGTTAAGTTCCTGTGTGACGAACTGGAACTGGAGAGGTTCGCCGTCGAGACATTTAACATGGCTGTACTTTGCTTTTACGGTCTCCTCGAACTGCTCCTTGAAATACTCTCTTACGATATACACTACTTTACCGAAGCCGGCCTGTACTGCGTCATAAATAGAATAATCGATGATTGTTTCGTTGTTCGGGCCGAGTCCGTCCATCTGTTTGAGTCCACCATAGCGGCTACCCATTCCGGCAGCGAGGACTAGCAATGTTGGTTTCATATCTTTATTTAAGTTTATATGTTATATTGGGCAAATTTAGTTATTTTTGTCGTGATTTACTCGGATTATTTCTGTTAATTGCTCAAGCACATGGGAAAGATAGGCAACAAGATAAAAGAGGCATGGTACGGGCCGCATAAGTCATTCATCCGTTATGCAACTTATGCGACGGCGGCATTTCTTGTGTTCGAGTGTTTCATCAGTGATGACAGCCTGCTGCGTTGGGCGAAAGCCGGTATCGAAATACGTCAGCAGAAGGCTCAGATACAGAAATATAGGGATGAGATAGCGAAAATGGACAAACAGGTCCGCATGCTTTCAAACGACCGGGACACTCTGGAGGAGTTCGCCCGTTCCACATTCCACTTCTCCCAGCCTGATGAGGATGTCTATCTTATTGGGCGATAAACTGATATACGATATCACCAATCTGTTTGGACGGGGCTTTCGGTGATGCCGAGAATCTCGACATTCTGGCAGCCCTCACCGCGAAATCCCTAAGGCACCTGTCTGAAGAGGACACGTCATCCAGAACCCTTGCATCCACCACTTTTCCCGAGTTGTCAACGGTGATGACCACTGTCACCATTCCTCCGCTGAAGCATCTGTAGGCAGGGATTGGCAGATGGCTGGCCTTCCTGTTGTCCAGATGCCATGAGAGTACCGAAGGACCGCTGTAGTTGCTTTCCTTCGGCTTGTCTTTCTTGACATTTTTTGCAGGAGTCTCCACATAGTCATCGTCAGAATTGATTTCCGGACCGTTCTTCAGGTCCTTTGCCAGCCTCGCAGCATCTGCATAGAGTTTCTCCGCGTCTGTATTGCGGTCGTCTTTCAATGCGCCCTTGTTTCGTGAAGATGTCGTGTTCTTGAATTCAATGCCGGTATTTCCGTTCAGCATCTGGTTTACCCTGTCCTCGATGAGGTCGTCCAGAGTCTTGTTCACTTTTTCTTCAGCTTCTTCCTTTTCAGCTGTTTTCTGAAGTTCATCCTGCTTGGAGAAGTCTATGACAAAAGAGTTCTCCTTTTGCAAGGAAAACCCTATCTGTGCTATGAGCAGGACTATCAGAATAACCAAATGAACGATTACCGTGAGATACAGTCCTGCCTTATCGTCCTGTGTCAGCATGCTTCTTCTGCAAAGATTTCTCTATTGTAGCTGAAATTATGTCGATTGCGACTTTGTTGTGTCCTCCCTGAGGAATGATGATGTCCGCATACCTCTTGCTCGGCTCGATGAACTGGAGATACATCGGCTTGACTGTCTTGGTATATCGTTCGATGACCGTTTCCACAGTCTTGCCCCTTTCTATGATATCCCTGGCCATCACTCTCATCAGTCTGTCATCATCGTCCGCATCCACGAATATCTTGATATCCATCTGTTCGCGGAGTTCCTTGCATGTGAATACAAGGATACCCTCAATGATAATGACATCGGCCGGTTCCACGGTCACAGTTTCGGTAGTGGAACGTGAGCAGGTCAGATATGAATAGACAGGTTGTTCGATGCGTTTGCCTTCTTTCAGTTCCTTCAGTTGCTTGCAAAGCAGTTTGAAGTCAATGGCTTCCGGGTGGTCGAAGTTGATCTTCTGTCTGTCTTCCAGAGGAAGATAGCTGGAGTCCTTGTAGTAGGAATCCTGGGGAATAACCACAACTCTTTCCTTGAGCTGTTTTGTAATTTCTTTTACTACAGTTGTTTTACCGGAGCCTGAACCTCCTGCTATACCTATGACGAGCATTGCTATCAGGATTAAAAGTCAGCGTTTCGAGGTGTTCTTGGGAACGGAATCACGTCCCTGATGTTGCTCATGCCGGTAACGAACAGAAGAAGTCTCTCGAATCCGAGACCGAATCCGCTGTGAGGCACTGTTCCGAATCTGCGGGTGTCAATGTACCACTCCAGGTTCTTTCTGCTCATTCCGAGTTCATCGATACGTGCTTCAAGTTTCTCAAGGGAAGCCTCACGCTCAGAACCGCCGATGATCTCTCCGATCTTAGGGAAGAGAACGTCTGTTCCGCGGACTGTCTTGCCGTCCTCGTTCTGTTTCATATAGAATGCCTTGATCTCCTTAGGATAGTCCGTAAGGATGACAGGTTTCTTGAAGTGCTTCTCTACGAGATATCTCTCGTGCTCGCTCTGGAGGTCAACACCCCATTTGACAGGGTATTCGAACTGCTGTCCTGACTCTTCGAGAATCTTGATACCTTCAGTATAGGTGAGTCTGACGAAGTCAATGCCGAGGACGCTCTTCAGTCTTTCCACCAGACCGTCGTCATATTTGTCGTTCAGGAACTGGATGTCTTCCATGCAGTTGTCGAGAGCGTACTGCACGAGGTATTTCACGAATTCCTCTTCGAGGTCCATCGTTTCGTACATGTCACAGAACGCCATCTCAGGCTCGATCATCCAGAACTCTGCCAAATGTCTCGGAGTGTTTGAGTTCTCGGCTCTGAAGGTAGGACCGAAAGTATAGATATCGCCTACGGCCGTAGCTCCCAGTTCGCCCTCAAGCTGACCGCTCACTGTGAGGCTTGTCTTCTTTCCGAAGAAGTCCTTGCTAAAATCTACCTTGCCGTGGTGCATAGGGATGTTGGCAAGGTCCATGGTCGTAACCTGGAACATGTCTCCTGCTCCCTCAGCATCTGATTCTGTGATAAGTGGGGTATTGAGATATACGAAACCCTTGCTCTGGAAGAAAGAATGGATAGCAAACGCCATAGCATTCCTTACCCTGAGGATTGCTCCGAACGTATTGGTTCTGAGTCTCATGTGGGCTACGGTTCTGAGATACTCGAGGGATGTGTCCTTCTTCTGGAGTGGATACTTCATCGGATCGCACTCTCCATAGATTTCTATGGATTCAGCCTTGATTTCCACATGCTGTCCGCTTCCGAGTGACTCTACGAGCTGACCTCTCACAGCCAGGCTGGCGCCTGTCGTGATTTTCTTCATGAGGTCCTCGCTGAAGTGCTCAGCTTCTGCGACAATCTGGATATTGTTGATTGTCGAACCGTCGTTAAGTGCTATGAATTTTACCTGTTTGTTACCTCTTTTGGTTCTTACCCAACCTTTGGCAAGAACTTCCTGACCCGGCTGCATCTTCAGCAGGTCCTTGATTTTTGTCCTTATAACTTTTTCCATTGCTGTGAATTCCGTTATTTCAGCAAAGATAAGCAAAGATATTTTTCTATACAAAAAGAGACCGGCTAAAATTGCTTTAACCGGTCTTCTTAAATATGTTAAGGAATCTTTTATTCTGCAGATTTGCGCGCCTGATACATGATCTTGAGCGCAGAGCATCTTCTAAGTTCCTGTTTGATGTCAGTAACGATACCCATTCTCACGTCCTGATCGACTTTAAGTACAGTATTCATGTACTGTCTGTCGGACTCTGACATAGCGTCACGCTCAGCTGCGATAAAGTCGCGGATGTCTGTAACTGTCTTGAATGAGTCATTCAACTGAATTCGGGCATCAGTTCCATACACTGGCTGGAGAAGCCTTGTAGGAGGACCTACATTGATGTATGAAGCAAGATCTTTTCTTTCCAGTTTGACAACCTCTGAAGCATCAGGCAATTTCACCATGACTTTGTCTTCGGTGCTTCTCATCTGAGTTGTCACCATGAAGAAGAACAAGAGCATGAACACGATATCGGACATTGAACCTGAGCTCAGTGCCGGGGTTTCCTTTTTCTCGTCTTTACGAAATTTTGACATATTCCTGTTCCTCCAAATTATTTACCAACGTTCTTAGGCTCTGCCTCTGAGATGTTCTGCGGGATACATTTCTTAACGATATCCTGCTGATCCTCTGTGAGGTTTGCGAATGGCTTGCCGTAGTTGGCTTTAGAGAACTCGTCACGAAGTTCATTGACAGCCTTTACAAGCTCGTTCTGAACTGCGATGTAAGCCCTGTAGCTGGTACCACGGTCGTTCTGGAGGGAGATGACTCCCTTTGAGACAGGGTACTGGCCGTAGCCTTCTATCTGTGTCATGACTCTCTCCGGAAGAGTAGCGTCGTTTGCCGGGTTGGTAAGGAAAATCTTGATCTTGTCTTTGAGCTGGCTGACGTCCATCATTTCTGTTCCGGCCAGAAGTCTGTCCTGAGAGTTGATCTTCACGGTAATAAGGTTTCTCTTATTGACCTTCTGGTCTTCAACTTTCTGGTTTGGATCTGGCATCGGCGGAAGACGACGCTGCAAACCTGTCTGTGATCCCATGGTTGTTGTCATAAGGAAGTAGCACAGGAGCAGGAACGCGATGTCTGCCGTTGAGCTTGTATTAAGAGCAGGAGTCTTTTTAGCCATATCTCAAATTATTTATTACGTACTGCACCCCAAATCTCGCCGAATACGATGGCAACTATTGAAAGTCCGCCAGCGAAAGCAACGATGTTGAGTACTGTGTCTGTGAACTTAAGTTCTCCGTGGGTAGGCTGCACGAGCATACCGATGGCTGGGTTGGCACCTGCAAGAGCATAAGCCAAACCGCAGATTGCTGCTGCTACAACAATACCGATACCGAGCTTTATGACGCTCTTTGGATTGTTGGCAACTGATACGGCGATTCCGAATACGACTGCACAGAAAGCAGCTGTTCCGATCATCGCATAGCACCAGTAGATCAGCGCATTCACTGTACCGTTGTCACCCTCTGCGGCACTGGTAGGGTAACCCTTAACCACGCCGAAGACGAGGATGCCTACGCTGACAGCGAAGAGCAGCCACATCAGCCATTTGAATAATTTATTAAGATTTTTCATTATGAATATCCTTATTTAGTCTTAGCTGCGTATTTTGTAAGAACGTCAACGAAGGAAATTGAAGAATCCTCCATATCGGTGGTAAGTGATTCAATCTTGGTGAGGATGTAGTTGAAGAACACCTGAAGAATCATAGCTACGATAAGACCGAACACAGTGGTGATGAGGGCGACCTTCATACCTCCAGCGACAACGTTAGGAGAAATGTCACCTGCTGCCTGGATAGCATCGAATGCAGCGATCATACCAACGACTGTTCCCAAGAATCCGAGAGATGGTGCAAGAGCGATGAAGAGGGAGATCCATGTCATACCGTCTTCCATGAGGCTCATCTGAACGGAACCGTAAGAAACGATTGTTTTCTCTACTACGTCAACACCTTCCTCATAACGGAGAAGACCCTGATAGAAGATAGATGCAACAGGACCGCGTGTGTTACGGCAAAGATCCTTAGCAGCCTCGATACCGCCGTTTGCAAGAGCATCCTCGACACCCTTAAGGAGTTTCTTGGTGTTTGTCTTTGCAAATGTCAGGTAAAGAATTCTCTCGATAGAAAGCGCAAGGCCGAGTACGAGAACGAGGGCGATAGGAGCCATCCAGAGAGGGCCACCCTCGATGAATTTGGTTTTGAGCTGCTGATGAAGAGGAACTTCAGGAGCGTTAGCAGTAAGAGCTGACAAGTCATTAGCTGCTGGAGCAACTGCCTCAGTTGCAGGCTCTGCTGCGTCTGCTGCCTGTTCCTGAGCAGAAGCGTAGTTTGCAGATACGGCCATAATGCCGGCTACTGCCAAAAACATGAAAAACTTTTTCATAACGTTTTTGTGTGTTTGAAATAATTAAGTATTAATGTTTATAAATTTCAAGTACTCATCCGAGGAAAGTACATGATACACCTCCCCCGAAATCCGTTGCAAGTTAGTAAAATATTTTCATTCGACAATATTTATTTGGATATTTCTCCTTTGAGGTTACGGCTCATCATGGCTTTCACCCACTCATTGTCCCTGCTTTTGCCCATAAGGTAAAAGAGTTTTGCCAATGCGCTTTCGGTCGTGCTGTCGTATCCGTCTATCACTCCGGCACGTTCAAGGGCCTTTCCGTTTGCATAGATGTTCATGTTGACCGTGCCCGCAAGACATTGTGTGACATTGACAATTATCTTGTTCATTGCAGACGATTCCTTTACGATATCGAGGAACCAGTCTCTCGTCGGCGCATTGCCCGAACCGTAGGTCTCCATGATTATCGCCCTGGTGTCCTTTCCGCAGAGGATGTTCCTCACCACTTCCGGCGTGATTCCCGGGTGGATCTTCAGGATTGAAACTCTGGTGTCCAGATCCGTGTTGATGGTCAGGCTCTGGTACCAGTCATTAGGCTTCCTGATGTACTCGTTGTTGTAGCGGATGTTGATACCGGCCTCAGCGAGCGGCGGGAAGTTCGGTGACTGGAAGGCGCGGAACACTTCGGAATTGACCTTTGTGGACCTGTTTCCCCTCATCAGGAGCGAGTCGAAGCATACGCAGACCTCAGGAACGGCCGGATGTCCTTCATCGTCCTTGGCGGAGGCGATCTCGACGGCTGAAATGAGGTTTTCTTTCCCGTCCGTGCGCGGTACGCCGATCGGCAGCTGGCTACCTGTGAAGATGACCGGTTTAGTGAGTCCGTCCAGCATGAAACTCAATGCCGATGCAGAGTAGGACATCGTGTCGGTTCCGTGCAGGATGATGAATCCGTCATAGTCTTCGTATTTTTCTTTTATCAGCCTCGCCAGGTCTTGCCAAAGTGACGGTTCTACGTCGGACGAGTCTATCGGCGGTTCGAAAGAGTAAGTGTCTATCTTGAACGCGAACTTCCTTATTTCAGGAACTTCGTCAAGAATCTGGCTGAAGTCGAAAGGCTTGAGTGTCAAGTCTTTCATATCCTGTTTCATGCCGATCGTGCCTCCTGTGTAGATGAGCAGAAGGGCTGATTTCTGTGTCATGTCGTGTGTTCTGGCCATAGTTTATCTGGATTCGAAATTGAACAGTCTGTATTGTTTTCGCGACAGGTCTGTCTGTCATGTGGTTTCAAGATTGAAGAGTCTGCAGGCATTGGCAGTGGTCGTCTCAGCCACTTCTTCGAGGCTGATTCCTTTTTGCAATGCCACTTTCTCGGCGATAACCGGTATGTACGAACTATCGTTCCGTTTCCCTCTGAAAGGAACCGGGGCAAGGTACGGAGAGTCAGTCTCCAATACGATGTGGCTTAGCGGAATCTTCTTCACGGATTCTGCCACGCCCGCGTTCTTGAATGTCACTACACCGCCTATTCCGACCAGCCATTCGCCGTATTTCTGAAGCCTCATAAAGGTCTCGTAACTGCCGCTGAAGGCATGCATGTTTCCCCTGAGTTCCAGTCCTTTACAGCTGTCGAGTACCTTGAAGAAATCATCCGTGGCGTCACGTTCATGGATGTTGACTGGAAGGTCCAGTTTCGCCGCAATCTCGAACTGTGCCTTCAATGCCGCCTTCTGTAGTTCCGCCGTGTCTTTCGAGTAGTGGTAGTCCAGTCCTATCTCGCCGATAGCCACGACTTTATGGCTTGTCGCAGCCTTCTCCACTGCATTGACCTCCTCCTCCCAATTCCCGGTCACCGAACCGGGATAAAGTCCGGCCATACTCTTCAGCATTGACGGGAACCTTGCCTCCAGCGCGAACATCCTGTCCCTTTCGGAACTGTCAATGTCAGGCTGAAGTATCAGTTTTATTCCGGCTTCCGCTGCCTTTTCCAGAATCTGCTCCTCCTCACCGGAAAATGCTTCGTCGCACAAGTGTGCATGCGTATCAATATATGTGTATAAGGGCATTTGCTATCTTGTTTGATGCAAATGTAACTTATCTTTCCTAATGTTCAAAGGCTGCAGGCAGATACTTGGCAATCCTTTGGGGCTTGTCCGGGCACATGCTGCTAGCTCAGTATGGCCGGATCGATGGTATAATTTCCTAAGAGTCCGGAGGTTATGATGCCGTCGCAGGCTAGTCTTCCCGTCAGTTCCACGACATCTCCGTAGTCGATGCCTGTCAATGCACTTATATCTTCGTCTGTCAGATCCCTGTTTTTTCGTATGGTTTCCGCGATTGTGGCCAATGCGGTCGCTGTCGTGTATCCGGTCTCGTGGAGATACCTGCGGAACGTATATGTCCTTATGTCGGTTATTCCCGCTGCCGCGGCGTGCCCCATCCCAAGCTCGGAAACGAGGGTGTCAATGTCAATGACAGGTTCTGCCATCTTCTCTCTTATCAATGAGTTGCAGCCTCCCGAGCATGTGTCGTCGATCCTTCCCGGCAGGGCGAACACGTCCCTGTTGTATGAATATGCCAGCTTGCATGTCATGAGGCCGCCGCCTTTTGTGCGGGATTCTATCAATATCACGGCATCTGACAGCCCGGCTATGATCCTGTTCCGTCGGAGAAAATTTATGGCTTTCGGCACCGTCCCCGGCGGGTAGTCGGTGACCAGTGCGCTGCCGGGGCTCCCGGCGATTTTGTCCGCAGCCCACCCGTGACGGAAAGGATAGACAGTGTCAATGCCGGTGGGCAGCACTGCGATTGTCGGCAGCCCGTTGTCCAATGCCGCGTTATGGGCTGTGATGTCGGTCCCCAATGCCAGGCCGCTCACTATCATTGGCTTTATCTCTGCACGGCCGAAGGCTGCGACTATCTTTGTGCACCATTCAGTGCCATAGCTGGTTATGTCCCGCGTGCCGATTACGCCGATAGCGGTGCGTCTGTTGAAAATCCCCTCGGGAGGCGTGTCGCTCTTTATATACAGTCCGGACGGGGCGTCGTGGCAGTCTTTCAGAAGCTCGGGAAACCTCTCGTCGGCAATGCACAGGAACCTGCAGTTCTCCTTTTCCAGCTTCTGCAGCTCGAGTCCGGCTTCCGCTACACTGTCTCGGTTTATCTTTGGCCAGTATATGGAATTCGGTTTTAAGGTCAATGCCAGTTCGTCTTTGTCGGCGAGAAAGACTTCGGAGGCTCCGCCGAAATGTTCCGCCAGTTTCAATCCCAGTGCCGGGTTGAAGCCGAAAATCTTGTTCAATGCGCACCATGGCGCGAGCTGTTCAATGCTATCGTATCTCATGCGGTTTTGTTTTTCCGGTGGCTAAGGTAGCGTGTCCGGACTGCATTGAACAGGAAAAGTGGCTCAAGTCGTGTGAAATGAGCCACTTTTTTATGTTTTTTTAACTTTTTCCGATTTTTCTTAAACTTCCCTGCACGTAAAACCACCTGCGGAAATGTTTTTCTTAAAGAAGTTCTCCGGCATTGACCTTCATCAGATGATGAGGAGGGAGTCTCCGTAAGGTCCGAATTTGTAGCCTTCCTTCAATGCGATTTCGTACGCGTTCATGACATTGTCATAACCTCCGAAGGCTGCGACAGCCATGAGCATTGTCGAGCATGGCATGTGGAAGTTTGACACGATTGCATTAGGAACTGCGAATCTGTAAGGAGGAAAGATGAATTTGTTGGTCCATCCGTCATAGGCCTGAACCTCGTCGTTGGTGGTGACGTATGTTTCGAGGCCTCTCATGACAGTGACTCCGACCGCGAGAACTTTGTGGCCTTCGCGTTTGGTCTTGTTTATGACTTCAGCTGCTTCAGGCGTGATGATGAGCCTCTCCGAATCCATCTTGTGCTTTGACAGGTCTTCCACATCTACTTTGCGGATGTATCCGATGCCCATGTGCTCTGTGATGAATGTCTTGTTTATATCCTTGAGAATCATCATGTTAAAGAGCTCGCGGCTGAAGTGGAGTCCTGCAGCAGGTGCAGAGACGGCGCCTTCCTTGTCGGCGAAGATGGTCTGGAAATTGACCTTGTCCTCAGGTGTGACCTTTGGTTTTACGTATTTAGGGACCGGTGTTTCGCCGAGGCTGAACAATGTCTGCTTGAAGTCTTCGTATTTTCCGTCGTAGAGGAATCTGAGTGTGCGGCCTCTGGAGGTGGTGTTGTCAATGACTTCCGCCACGAGGCTGTCGTCTCCGAAGTAGAGTTTGTTTCCGATTCTGATTTTTCTTGCAGGCTCGACAATCACATCCCAGAGTCTCTGCTCTTTGTTGAGTTCCCTGAGCAGGAATACCTCAATGTCGGCACCTGTTTTCTCTTTCTTTCCGAGAAGTCTGGCCGGGAAAACTTTTGTGTCGTTCAGAACGAATGTGTCGCCCTTTCCAAAATAGTCAGTGATGTTCTTGAAAATTTTGTGCTCGATTTCACCTGTGTCTTTGTGAAGCACCATCATGCGGCTCTCGTCTCTCCATTTTGCGGTAGGTTCGTGTGCAACGTCGTTTTTGAGCGAAAGCTGAAACTGAAACTGTGATAATTTCATTATATTGTCCTCTAGTATATAGTCAAAACATTACTCAAGTTTCGCAAACTGTCAAACTTGCTGAACCTCAGCGGAAATATGAGGGCTGTCACTCGTCCGGAGGCTGTAAGCCCAACGCGCTTTTTGTATGTGCACGTTACCCTCACCCTAAATCCCTCCCCTCGGGGAAGGGACTTGCCCTCGCCCTGTCGGGCTCCAAAAGCGGTGTTTCGCCCTTGCGAAACTTGAGTCAAAACATTATCATATACGAGAAAATATCGAATTTGTTTCATCTCGTCCTTTCTTTTTTGTAAGTTTGCGGAATATGCACAAGATATATTTTGACCGCAGGTCCATTATAATATGTACTCCGGAGGAAGCAGCATTGACAGACCCCAATGCTGTCGAGTTTCATTTTACCGACAGGAACGACATCCGTCCGCTGGTGGAGATGTTCGAGACTTCGACAACTCTCGAGCGTATCTACATTCCTTCCGATTCTGTGGAGGAGTGTTACCGGATTGTTTGCGGCCAGTTCAAGGAGGTCAATGCTGCCGGAGGCCTGGCCTGCAATCGTCGTGGTGATTTTCTGATGATTCGCCGTGACGGCCTCTGGGATCTACCGAAAGGCCATCAGGAGGCAGGTGAGGATATCAGTGTCACAGCTCTCCGTGAGGTCGAAGAGGAAACCGGTGTTGAAGATCTGCAACTCGGTGACCTGATATGTGTTACCGACCATTGTTATCGCCGTAACAACATCTGGCATCTCAAGCACACCTGGTGGTACCACATGTCCTACCTCAAACCGGTCGATCTCATCCCCCAGACCGAAGAGGACATCACTAAAGCCGCCTGGGTAGCCAAGTCCAGCCTCCCGCCCTACCTCAAGAACACCTATCCCTCCATCCGTGAGGTCTTCCTCGCCGCCAAAATCGTGTAGCGGAGAGCGGAAGTGAAAGTAATTGGGGAAGTGTAATGAGTTATCGGCATAAATTTATTAATTTTGTTGCCGGGAAACCCGGTGGGGAAAATCGGGTTTCGGAGAATAAAACACTAACATCATGGAAACTGGAACAGATAAGAAACTTGCTAAGTCATTGATGGACATCAAGGCAGTTCTGCTTAGGCCCGAACAGCCTTTCACTTGGGCATCTGGCTGGCATTCACCTATTTATTGTGACAACAGAAGAATCCTTTCGCATCCTGAACTGCGTGCGCAGGTAGCAGAATGGCTGGCAGAGAAAGCGATGGAACTCTATCCTGAGGCAGAAGTCGTGGCCGGTGTTGCTACAGGAGCTATTGCACATGGCGTTCTCGCTGCTGACAGAATGAAGAAACCTTTCGTATATGTGCGTCCGAAACCAAAGGATCATGGAACCGGATCACAGATAGAAGGCGAACTCGCTCCCGGAAAGAAAGTCGTTGTCATCGAGGATCTTATCTCTACAGGAATGAGCAGTCTCGCGGCTGTAAAAGCACTCAGGGATGCCGGAGCGGACGTTCTTGGAATGGTGGCAATCTTCACATACGGATTCGACCTTGCAGCACAGCGCTTTGCAGAAGAAAACGTGAAACTCGATACATTGTCATGCTATTCTGCACTCGTTGAGGTGGCAGGAGAGACAGGATATATATCGGCATCCGCAGCCGAGTCACTCCACGAATGGAGGGCAAACCCTTCAGAATGGGGAAAGTAACATTGACCTAAACACGATTGATATGGAGGTTAAGAGTAAGCACAGGTCGGTGCGCAGGGCGCCGTACATGCTTTATATGCCGTTCGCGGACTTGAGGAATTTCGTCGCAATGCTCCCCGAGGACAAGAAAAAGGACATTGAGGCTGATTATGATTCACTGCATGCGACTGTGCAGGGGTTCAATGTCGGTGTGCGCGTTCAGGAAAGGGTTCCTTATTCACGCATCACGTACAAGGACGACGGAGCGCCGTTCCAGTTTACTGTCAATATTCACTTCGATGCTGACGGCGGAAATCCGGACAGCACTGATTTTCACATAGATATCCAGGCTGATCTTAATTTCATGATGAAGATGGTACTTGGATCCAAACTGAAGGACGTAGTGGATAAGATGGTCGATTCAGTCGCAGATATGGCTGAAGGCAAGATGCCGGAAGGCGTTGACCCGTCAATGTTCCCTGAGGGGATGGACCCGTCCAAGTTCGGCATCAAACTTTGATTTCTTTTGAACACGGTTTTCGAGACATATCTTAAAGAGGCGATAGGGGAGGACAATGCCCGTATCGCCCTTGATGCGTTATCCGGGCCCGCTTCAGTGTCCGTGAGAATGAATCCGGGGAAGGTCAATGCGGGTGTTGTCAATGCGGGTGTTGTCAATGCGGGTGTGACCGAGCTCAATGCCGGAATTCTCAATGCTGATGTGACTGAGGCCAATGTTGATAACTCTGTCACTCAAGCCTTTACGGCGCTAATTGCAAATTTTCCATCTGAGATCCGCCAAAAAATATCCCCCGTGGCATGGAGCCCTTACGGAATTTTCCTGCCGGAACGCCCATGTTTCACCCTCGACCCGCTGCTCCACGCAGGCTGCTACTATGTCCAGGACTCGTCGGCCATGTTCGTCGGCCATGTCTTCCGGGAAGTGTTGAGGTCAATGCTGGAGTCAGGCAGGATAGGGAGCGGAAGACCTGTAAGGGTGCTGGACCTTTGTGCCGCGCCGGGAGGGAAAACGACCGATATCCTTGCGTCATTGAAAATGTCGGGATGCCAGTCTTATGTGTTGGTTTCCAACGAGATAATGAAGCAGAGGGCTGCTGTTCTGGCTGACAATGCCGGGATTTGGGGCGACCCTCATGTGGTAGTCACATCGGTGGATCCCAAGGCTTTCGCCTCGCTTCAAGGCTATTTCGATATCATTGTCGCGGACGTCCCGTGTTCCGGAGAGGGCATGTTCCGCAAAGACGCGCAGGCTCTCGCCCAATGGTCCGCCGACAATGTCGCTTTGTGCCAGGCCCGACAGCGCCGAATCGTCGCTGATGTGTGGCCCGCATTGGCAGAGGGAGGGTCAATGATATATTCGACTTGCACGTTCAACCGGTTCGAGAATGATGACAACGCGGAGTGGATCGCGTCGGAGCTTGGAGCGGAAAAGTTTATTTTCAATGCTGATTTTCAGGGAGTTCTGAAGACCGGTATGGGAGCCGGACTAGTGCCTGGACTGGTACCGGGGGAAGGCCAATACTGTGCAGCATTGACAAGAACCTCCGAGAATCGCGGTTACGCGTTTGCCGGCGGCAGGCGTCAGGACCGGAAGGCGGTCGCGGATCTTCCGAAGGAAATCGACCTGAAGGTGAGGAATTATTTTTGCGGAGAGGTCAGGTCAATGCTGCGGTCCGATATGATTGTGGCTGTGCCTGAGGTACTTATGGACGAAATCAGGGTGCTCGATGTGCTTCGTCCGATTTTGAGGGGGACGGCTGTCGGGCAGTTGAAAGGTAGGGACATTGTCCCTGATGAGGATCTTGCTTTGTGTATGGATTTGAAGCGGGGAGTTTTTCCGGAGGCGGAACTGACGAGGGAACAGGCATTGGCCTTTCTCCATAAAGATACATTGACATTGACAAATTCCGAAAGGGGGATTGTGCTTCTGACTTATCGCGGGCGTCCTCTCGGGTTTGTGAAGAATCTTGGAAATCGCTGCAACAACCTGCATCCGCAGGGGCGGCGAATCCGAATGAACATTGATTGATATGCGCAGATTTTTTGTTTTCATCGTGGCGGCCGTCATGTGTTGCAGCACGGCATTGGCCCAGACTACTTCGAAGGAGTTCAATGAGCGTTATCAGCTTCTGGTGTCGAAGCTGGGGCCTGCCGGTGTGGGTGTCGAGACGTTGATCAATCGTTGGGAGGCGGCGTATCCTGATGATATTGAGATGCTTATAGCGAAGTTCAGTTTTTATTTCTCGAAGTCGCAGAGTTCTTCTGTGGTGGTCAAGGATCAGGACAAGTATCTTGGTGAGAAGCCTGTTTTTTCGCTGAAGGATTCGACGGGGAAGGCCGTGAATTATTTTACGGAGAATTTTTATGATGATGAGCTGTTCGGCCAGGCCCAGAAGGCGTTGGAAAAGGCGATTCAACTGGCTCCGGACAGGCTGGATTTCCGTTTTATGAAGACGGCGGCGTATGTCGGTTATGAAAAGGAAAGTCCTGACATGGCGTTGTCGGACCTCAGGTCGCTAATCATCTACAATGAGACTCAGCATCCTTCGTGGGTGTATGCTGCTGATGGTAAGGTAGATGAGGAGTTTTTCGCGGCGGCTGTCCAGGAGTATTGTTATGCGTTTTTCAAGTATGCGACTCCGGGTTCCTATGAGGCGTTCCGTGAGTTGTCCCAGACGATGCTGTCTTACAGGCCGAATGATGTTCTTTTCCTGGATAACATGGGTTCGTATTATCTGGTGGTGAAGAAGGATAACAAGCAGGCGCTCAAGTATTACAATAAAGTGTTGAAAATCAAGCCGGATGATCTTACGGCAATAAAGAATGTGGTGCTAATGGCGAGGTCTTCGGGGAATGTGAAGCTGGAGAAGAAGTATCTTCCAATGCTGGTGAAATACACTGATAGTGAGGGTGAGAGGATGGCGGCAAAGGCTCGGCTGGAGACGTTGTAGGGGGCGCTGGGGAATTGGCTCGAAAGTCAGGCAGTCCATAGTGAAAATCGAGAATTTGTATTCGGTCTTATGAAGGGGTACGGACTTTTCCTGTATCGCCTGGATTTTTCCTATTTTGCGTGGACTTCTAAGAGAGTCCGGGTGGCCGCCGCGCTGAGGTCAGACAGTGGGAAACCCTGCAAGTAGCGGGTGTGGAGGTCGGCGGATTTGTTTTTCTGGGAGGTTTGATAGTCAATGAGTTATAGAATTGGCATCTGCCGAGGGGGAGAGTGTCTGAAAAGTCAGACAGTCCACAGTGAAAATCAAGAATTTGTATTCGGCCTTATATAGGGGACCGGAGCATTTTAGTCTGGCAAGGCCTTTTAGGATAGCCTGGGAGGGAAGACTGGCTTGTTTTGCGGCATTTCGCTCTGGATGTGAATGACTTAGAAGGATGATTTCATCTAAGGAAACTTTGTGGATTCGCTTATGGTCTTGTGAAGAGGTGGACTCTTTCTGTATCGCTTGTGCGTTTTGTGACGGCATAAGGGTTGGAATTCTTGCTTGGAATGTGATGAATTGTGATGTGGAGGTGAAACAAATGACCGTGACTTTTGTCAATTAAAGAAAAATACGTATATTTGCAGTCGGGAAAGTCGTACACGACCAGCTCCCTCTAAACTCCCCCAGGGTCGGAAGGCAGCAAGGGTAGGAGGTTGTAGCGGTGCGATGTGCTAAGCTTTCCCTTTTTTTGTATCCGGATGGCAGCGCCGTGGGGGATTCGGCGGATTTGTGTTTTATAAGTCCCTGATAGTCAAGTGTTTCTGAAATTCCAATCTGCCGACCCCTCCTCTCGTGATTTGTGAGCATCTCCGGAGTTACGTCTTCACGCGCTGCCAGCGGTTCCGTACTTTAGATTTTAGGTGTGATTTTCGACCTTCTTGACAGGTCGATTCATCTGTAATTGTTTGTATCTTAATTGATTAGGTAACAAGTCTCTTGCCAAGAGGGGTCAATGAAAGGTGGTCTTGGCAGATTCCTGTTGTGTCTCTAATCTCGTAATGTGCTCGATATCAGAATTTTACTGCGAATGTGTCCGGAATCACGCCTGCCAAGAAGGTCGAAATTTTGCGCCTGTCGTAAGCGTCTCCGGAGGTGCGTCTTGATGCGCTGTCAATGGTTCCGTACTTTAGATTTTAGGTGTGATTTTCGACCTTCTTGACAGGTTAATTCGTCTGTAATTGTTTGTATCTTAATTGATTAGGTAGTAAGTCTCTTGCCAGGAGGTGTCAATGAAAGGTGGTCTTGGTAGATTCCTGTCGTGGCTCTAATCTCGTAATGCGCTCAATATTAGAATTTTACGGCGAATGTGTCTGGAATCACGCCTGCCAAGAAGGTCGAAATTTTGCGCCTGTCGTAAGCGTCTCAGGAGTTACGTATTGCGTCGCCGCGGCGGGACGGTGCCACGGGCTGTCTTGTAACTCGTTGATAATCAAATACCTTTTTATTTTAGCGTGGATTTGCGGGCTTTTTTTTGCCAGAAATCCACACTGCGTTTTGTAAACATTTGTGTGATAGCTTGTTATGATTTAAGGCGTGGCACCGTCCCGACATGGAAAATAACGGGATTGTCTTTTCCTGTTTTCTCGTTTTGCAACCCATTTTTTTCAATGACATTTAATGTGACCGGCGGAGGTGTGGCCGCTGGAGGTTCGCTTCGCTCATCCCTGTCGGGCTCGCGCCCGACATCCCATTCACAAGGCCATGGGCGGCCATGCCTCCCACGGCCACACCTCCGACCTGGCCTTCATGAAACGTGGATATGGAGAGGAAACGGTTGTCTTGGATTCTGTTGAAATCGGTGACTTTGACTCCCGGAATTTTCACAAAGTTAAACGTCCGTGGAAAGTGCCCTTTTCCGGACGAATCCGCTGATGCCGGTTCAGTCGTCACTTCTGAAGTCAGGTGCGGGATTCGTTCGCTAGACTATGGTCAGATACGCCTGGCGTAAAAACTTTACTGAACCATCGGAAAATCTGACCTGGAAGGTACCGCCATCCTTGGAAACATCTATTATCTCACCGACACCGAAAATCTTGTGAGACACCTGAACACCAATACGATACGGATTTTCATAGATAGCACGGTCCGCGGCAAAGCCATCATTCACATCACCGAAATCGCCTCCAGATCCGCCGAAACCGGCCTGGGCACCACTGCCAAGCCCATCACCAATGCCTTGAAACGCCATCTCAGGACGGAAATTCTCCTGGTCCAGCACATGAATCATATTCTTGGTCCGGCCCCATAAGTACTCAGGCATGACTCCCTCAGTCACAAACATTGACCTGCGAATCTCAGTAAGAAAACGAGACGGATATTTGTTCATCTTAGTAGAAACATTGAACCCCTCGGACTCGGTCAGAAACAACTCCGACTCAGCACGAGTGATAGCGACATACATAAGACGGCGCTCCTCCTCCTCACCATTCTTCTTGTACTCACGAATCGTTCTCATGCTCGGGAAAATACCCTCACTCAGACCCGTCACGAAAACATAAGGAAACTCCAGACCCTTGGCCTGATGGATGGTCATGAGACGGACCACAGACGAATCCTTACGAAAATCAGCATTGGAATACAACGCGATATCTTGCAGATAATCAGACAGTTTAACCTCCAGCCCCTCATGAGACTCCTCATAGAAACGGATTGACTTCACAAGCTCATCCACGTTCTCCAGACGGTCCTCATCCTGATCTTCACGAAGCATTTTCTTAAGACCGCTCTTGTCCAGAAGAATATTCATCAGGTCCGAAATGCTCCGTTCCTCCGCCAGTTTCCGCCCCATCTCTATCAATGCTAGAAATTCGGAAGCCCCCTTGATGCCGGCCAGCGCCGGGGTCTCTGTCAATGCCGTATAAAGGGAACGCTCACCGGCATTGACACTACCCGTTTTCGCGGCAGCCTCTAGATTGGACATGAACTTCTTGCCCAGGCCACGTGCCGGGACATTGACAATCCTCCTGAACGACAGGTCGTCATTCGGGTCGGCGATTACGCGGAGGTAACTCAGCGCGTCCTTGACCTCTTTCCGTTCGAAAAACCGCACGCCTCCCCAGACAGAATACGGAATTTTTGCGGACATCAATGCCTGTTCGACGGGTCGGGAAAGGTATGACGAACGGTAGAGAATCGCGAAGTCGGAAGGCTTGGCAGGAGCGGCGCCGTCATGCCTGTCGATACGCATAACAATCTGATTGGCAATCCATTCCGCCTCCTCCTTCTCGGTCTTGCCATGGAAATGAGTCACCTTGACGCCATCAGGACGAAGTGTGAAAAGATTCTTGGGAATACGATTCACATTATTGGATATCACACAATTAGCTACATCCAGGATATTCGGGGTGGAACGATAATTCTCATCCAGAATGATAGTCTTGTCCGCAGCGAAATCCACAAAACGGTGAGGCTTTGCCCCGCGCCACTCATAAATGCATTGGTCAGGGTCGCCGACTATGAACAGGTTCTTGTGGAACTCGGCAAGCTTCTCGATAATCTCCCAGTTGTCCGTGTTGCAATCCTGCGCCTCGTCCACCATTATATAATTCAACTGATTCTGCCAATACTCACGCGCATCCGGAAACCGGTCCAGAATATATTTCGTAAAATTCTCTATATCATCGAAATCCAATGCATAATCCTTCAGCTGACGTGAAATGAAACAGGCCAGTTCCGACTTCTTCATCTCATCCGAAACAACAGCACCTGGAACCATGTAGGTCGGGATATAGTCATTCATTGACTTAGAGGAACTTACGCCCGCAAGAAAGTTCTTGACAGTCTTCTCCGTGCGCTTGAGGCCTAGCTCGTCCATGCACTCCTTCGCCACAGATTTCGCATCATCCTCATCCAGAATCCTGAAATTTTTCGGGAATCCGAGACGATAAATCTCGCGGCGCAAAAGCTTGACGCAAAAACCATCAATCGTGCACACAAAGTCGTTGTAATCACCACTTTGGACCATCGCAGAAATCCGCTGCCTCATCTCCGCTGCCGCCTTGTTCGTAAAAGTGAGGCACAAAATATTGGCAGGGTCAATGCCGATTTCATTGACCAGATATGCATACCTGCAGGTCAATGCCTTTGTCTTGCCAGTGCCAGCTCCGGCAACGACCCTGATTCGCCCTTCCGTAGAAGTGACCGCCTCCCTCTGGCGCGTATTGAGTTTACTTAGATAGTCCATGATGCGAAGATAGTGAAAGATGCGATAGAAGAATAGGATATGTCCAAGAAAAATTATGCCCGGAAATCGGGAACGACTTTGCCGGCGGATTATTTTTTGATTGTAAATTATTATCTTTGTAAATTGTATGAAACGCATTTTGTCTAAAATATCCAAAATATGGTTCCCGGCACTGGTGGTCGGGATAGTGGCCGTGCAGAGCTTCGCATCGGATTATTCCAGGACCGCAGACATGTGGGGCAGATTCTGGAGTCGCCCGGAGCCGGTGACGGACACCGTCATATACCATAATAATATATATACCAAATTCAGGTCCGAATATGACAGGGTAATGGCAGATTCGCTGTCAGATTTCCTTCTGGATGACAGCGCAGAAGTCTTCATCACCGCCAGAGATACAATGAAAGTCCCTGATTCATTGAGACTTACGGACCCGTTCAGATATAAGTACTACGTCGCCATCAAAGACTCATTGACACACGTAATCGTCAGAGATTCATTGAAAAAAGCCGGCGACAGCCTTGACTGGCCGCGGTTGGATTCCCTTTACCGGCTGGACTCCATCGAGACCGCGATAAGAAAATTCAATGCCTGGTATGCGTCATTGGACAAGGCCGCCCGGAAGAAATACGACTTCGAACAGAAAATGAAGGTCCGTCAGCATAAGATTGACAGCCTTTTGTCAGCAAAAGACAGCCTCATCGCCATACGGGACAGCATCAGGGAAAATACCCCGAGAATCCTCGAGACATTCGCCGTGCCGGACTCCATGTTCTACAAGAGAATCCTCACATGGAAGAAAGACGAGTACTTCAATGACTTGAAACTCAAAGACTTGGATACCTCGTATAACTATTGGTACAACGACTATCCGTTCTTCAGGGAGAATGTCAATGTCTCATACCTCGGAACCATCGGCTCCGCTGTCCAGTCATATGACTTCAAAAAGAGAATAGGCAAAGAAGGCGTCTCATTCTACGCACCGTACGAAAGCTACACATATAGCCCTTACACCCTTCCGATGTACAACACCAAGACACCGTACACGGAATTGGCGTACTGGGGAACACTTTTCGCCAATGCCGAGAGGGAAGAAGACGAGCTGCACATTATGACGACACAGAACATCTTCCCGTCATTGAACTTCACATTGGAGTACGACCGCTTCGGCTCCAACGGTATGCTCGAAAACGAAAAGACAGACAACAGGACATTCGTCGCATCCACGAACTACATGGGACGGCGATACCTCATGCACGCCGGCTACATATACAATAAGATGTCACGCGGCGAAAACGGAGGTATCATTGACAATTTCTGGATCAGAGACACCACTGTGGGCTCCCGAGAAATCGACGTCAGACTGAAGGACGCATCGACATTGATAAAGAAAAACACCATTTTCCTGGACCAGACATACAGGATTCCATTCACATTCATCCGCAAAATGCAGGAGCGCAAGGTCCTGAAACGGGAGAATATGTACAGGGACAGCGTCCTCGCGACAGGGGACAGTCTGGCAATCATGAAGATGGAAGAACTGCTGGCCGAGAAGCAGGAAATGCGCGACGAGAAGGCCGCTGCAGACACTTTGGACACAGATATTACAACCGCGTTCATCGGGCACACCAGCGAATACTCAGTCTATCGAAAGATATACAAAGACAAGATAGGAGTGAACGATACCGATGCTAAAGAACTGTATCACAATAAGTTCTATCTGAATCCGAACGCGACTTCCGACTCGCTGCGAGTCATGAAATTCGAGAACAAGGTGTTCCTGAAACTCCAGCCTTGGGCCACGGACGCCATCGTTTCGTCCATCAACGTCGGAATCGGCGACAGACTCCTGAACTACTACATGTTCACGCCGGACAGCTACCTGAAAACGAAGGGCGGCAACACCATCTGGAACTCCGCCTACATCTACGGCGGCGCGAAAGGCCAGTTCCGCAACTACTTCCACTGGGACGCCGACGCGAACTACACTTTCCTCGGAAAGGAAATCAACGACCTTGAGGTCAATGCCAATGTAGGTTTCAACCTGTATCCGTTCCGCCGCCACCGCAAGAGCCCGATGTCTTTCAATGTCCATTTCGGAACCTCTCTCGACGAGCCGGAATACTACCAGCAGCATTATTACTCGAACCACTACAAGTGGGACAACAACTTCAAGAAGATATCCAGGACTGAAGTTTCAGGAGCGATAACCGTTCCTCATTGGAAACTAGGCATCGACGCAGGCTGGACCCTCATGAAGAACCATGTGTATTACAGCGGGGAGGCGATGGCTGCCCAGCACGGGAGCGCAGTCAGCGTTCTCAACATTGGCCTGAACAAGAATTTCAAGTTGTGGGGACTCCATTTCGACAACAGGCTGCTCTTCCAGGTCTCATCTGACGAAGACGTGATACCTGTGCCGATGCTCGCCGTCAACTCCAGATGGTACTGGCAGTTCAATGTCGTCAAGAACGTGATGCAGATGCAGTTAGGTGCCAATGTTACCTATACCACCAAGTGGTACGAACCCGGCTACAGCCCTGCACTCGGCATGTTCTACAACCAGAAAGAAGAGAAATACGGCAACTGCCCGTATATCGACGCCTTCGTGAACATCCAGTGGAAAAGGGCGTGCATCTTCGTCAAATTTGTCAATGTCGGAATGGGCTGGCCAATGGACAAGGCCGACTATTTCAGCGCCCACGGATATATCAGACCACAGAGAGCCATAAAATTCGGAATTTTCTGGCCATTCTATATGCAGCCATCCAGAAACAAAGCTGTAAGTGCCTCAGGATCATTGGGAGGCGGCAACTCCTCATCATCAGATTCGGGCGGAGGAATGATGTCAGGATTCGGAGGTGGCGGCGGAGGCCGCGGAGGCGGACTTAACCGCGGCGGCGGATTCGGCGGCTCATTTTAGTAACATAAACCGGCATGTGTATGATACCGGACAAACTTAGAATAATTCTGAAGTACCTCGTACCTCCAGTAGCCATCATACTTGGAGTACCCCTTCTGCAAAAGTCGATCTCACAAAGAGGGGAGTTCGAAGGGGACAGACTCCGCTGCGCCATAGCGGCCACGGGAGGAAAGGGAATGAGATATTCCGTCGGTTACAACTACGAGATGCTCAGCCTGTTCTCATGGCAGATCGACAAGGAATCAGACATATTCCTGGCAGACGAGACCTGGCTGGACTCGCTGGAGACAGGAGCCGTGGACATCGTTGTCCTTCCTTATTCTGATTCATTGGTCTATGACCAGGACTTCTACGCGTCGGTGCCACTCGCTGACAGCTCGGCCTGGATTGTCAATGGCAGGATGACTGCCGCGCATAAAGAAGTAAATCTCTGGCTGTCAAGATTTTGTATTACGGACGAGCATGCCAAGCTTGCCAGCAGGTTCAAGCCGGGATACGAACCGCACAGGAGATACCGCGAGGGCTGGAAGTACAATACGCTGAGCCCTTACGACGACCTGATCCGCAAATATTCCGCAGAACTGGGCTGGGAAAGGGAAATGCTCACGGCATTGATCTGGCACGAATCACAGTTCCGTATCGAGGCCCATTCCCGTAGGGGAGCGGTAGGCCTCATGCAGATGATGCCGCGCACGGCGAACCGGTTCGAGGCTGACAATCTGCTTGACCCTGAGGAGAATATACGCGCCGCTGTGAAATATCTGAAACTCCTCCAGCGGATGTTCTCGCATTATACCAAAGATAAGACGGAACTGGCCAAGTTTACTCTGGCCGCCTACAATGCAGGGGAGGGACGCATAAAGGATTGCATAAACTATGCGGCTTCCATCGGAGCTCCACATCACACATGGAATGACATTGTCGCGATTATTCCTGACATGAGGGAAGATTCGATTCTGGATGCCGATACTGTGAAACTTGGTAAGTTCAAGGGCTATGAGACAATCAGTTACGTGGAAAAAATGACTTCTCTTTACGACTTATTCTCCGCCCTGTCCGGCAGAAAATCTTCTAGCGCGCCCGCACCGTCGAAGCCGGATCCACACCCGACACGAAAAGACACGGCAAAAGGAGCAGCAGCATTATCACAAGATAAGAAATAACGTCCGCCGCAATGACATTGACAAGGTCAATGCTGACTGGAACGAAGGACACGAAGTAGTTTTCAGGGTTCAGTCCGATTATGTGGGTGCGGCTCTGGATGAAGCAGAAAAGGAGGGCCAGTGCGTTGCCTGCCAACATCCCCTTGAGCACGACTGATGATGCCACGCGAAGGAAAACCGACGCAATGGACCTGTCCGTCATACCCATTGATTTCAGGATTCCGATGGTGGAGATGTTTCTGAAAAGCATTATCAGGAGGGAGGAAATCATGTTGAACCCCGCCACTATCGTCATGAGTATCAGGATGAAAAGGACATTGAAATCGATCAGCTCGAGCCATGAGAAAATCTCCGGATACATGTTCAATGCCGATGAGGCCACGACGGTGCTCTCGTCTTCAGGGGTGTTGAAAAGTACGCTTGCCCCGACTTCCTGAGTCATTTCGCGCATCATTTCCGCGGAGCGCAAGTTGTCGTCCAGAGTGATTTCGATAGCGGATACCTCATTCGGGTCCCAGCCATTCACGCGTTGCAGGTCTTCAATGCCTGCGTAAACTATCAGCCTGTCGTCGCTTCCGAGGATGTCGTCGTAGATGGATGCGATGCGGAACTTTCTGGCTTTCACTGATTTGCCGACAAAGTAAGTCAGCATTGAATCGCCCTCTTTCAGTCCCAGCATCAATGATAACCTGCGTGGAACCGACACTTTCAGGCTGTCGCCGCCTCCCGGAATGCCCTTGAAAAGGACACCTTGGATGTCGGTTTCGGATTTGATGATGCCCGCGCGGTAAACGGCGGGTGTGATTCGGTCAATGCCGGTCAATGAGTCGAGTGACGGCATGTATGACGCGTCGCTTCTTATCGGGCTTGACTCGTTTATATAATTCAAATCCGGGGACGTCAGTCTGATATCCCCGGATATTGATGCGATTCCGCCACGAAGTTCTTTTCTGAATCCCGCTGACACGGCAACCGCAAGTATTATAATGAAGGAGGCGATGGCTATCGTTGCCACCGCTATCCTTCCTTGGAAACGTAATTTCCTGGCTATGAATGCAGAAGCGTTCACTACCAGATGTGTACTCTTTCGCTTTCAGGGCGATACATCTTATCGCCTTCCTTGATTCCGAACGCGTCGAAGAACTGCTGGAAGTTACGCAGGGAAACATTGACCCTGTTCACTGCGAGCGAGTGTACGTCGAGCTTGGTCAGGCGTGCCTTTTCCGCATCGCGGATGTTCTGGGCCCATACTGCAGCGTATGCGAGGAAGAATCTCTGGTCGGTGGTGAAGCCGTCCATGACGGTGTTCTCGCCGTTGGTCGCGTTCTTAAGTGCAGAGTATGCGATGCTGATTCCACCGTGGTCGCCAATGTTCTCACCTACAGTGAGTTTGCCGTTTGCCATGAGGCCCGGGAGAATCTCGACCTCGTCGAACTGCTTGATGAGGATCGCTGCTTTGGCATTGAACTTATCCGCATCTTCCTTTGTCCACCATGAAATCATGTTGCCGTCCTTGTCGAAGAGGCGTCCCTGGTCGTCGAAGCCGTGTGACATCTCGTGTCCGATGACAACTCCGATTGCGCCGTAGTTCATCGCGTCGTCAGCCTCGGGGTTGAAGAATGGCGGCTGGAGGATGGCTGCCGGGAAGCAGATTTCATTGGTAGAAGGGTTATAGTAGGCATTGACAGTCTGCGGAGACATGCCCCACTCCTCTTTGTCTGTCGGTTTGCCGAGTTTGCTGAGGTTGTCAGCGGTGTACCACCTGCTGGCTGCGCGGAGGTTCTCGTAGTATGAAAGGGCAGGGTCAATGTCGAGAGATGAGTAGTCCTTCCACTTGTCAGGGTATCCTACCTTTACGATGAATGCGTCGAGTTTCTCGTGAGCCTTTGCCTTGGTGGTGTCGCTCATCCAGTCGAGCTCGTCAATGTGCTGTCCGAGTGCTACCTGGAGGTTTCTTACCATCTCGACCATTCTCTTTTTGGATGACTCAGGGAAGTATTTTGCAACGTACATCTTGCCGACTGCCTCTCCGAGGATGCTGTTAGGAACGCGCATTGCCCTCTTCCAGCGTGGTTTAGGTTCGGTGACGCCTGACATCTGTGTTCCGAAGAAGTCGAATGATGCCTTGTAGAAGTCGTCGCTTGTCGAGCCGCATGAACCGCTGATGAGTCTGCCTGCAACGTAGTCCTTAAGGACATTGAGGTCGGTCTTTTCGATGAGTTTGCTGAATCCTTCGAAGAATGAAGGCTCGTTCACGTTCATGTGCTCCTGGTCAGGAATGTTCATCGCTGCGAAGTAGGTCTTGAAGTCGAAGCCAGGGTACTTGGCCTCGAACTCTGCTGTGGAGATAGGGTTATAGAGTTTTTCCATATCTCTCTCCTGAACGCTTGTCCATGAGATGTTTGCGAGTTCGTCCTCTACGCCGAGTGCGTTTGCGGCTGCCTTCTCAGGGTTTTCAACACCTGCGAGTGTGAAGATCCTGGTGAGGAAGTTCTTGTAGCCTTTCTTGATTTCGGCATTGGCAGGGTCTGTGTAATAGTCTCTGTCGCCGATTCCGAGTCCGTCCTGGCCTACGTAGAGTATCTGGTTGTCGCTGTCCATCAGGTCTGACATCACGAATGTTCCGAAGAATGGAGCCTCTCCGTTCTGGTGGAGTTCGGCAACGAGTTTTGCGAGTTCGCTCTTGTCCTGGATTCCGTAAACTTCGTCGAGGTATTTCTTCACAGGGGAGAATCCTTCAGCGTTCAGCCTTGTGGAATCAAGTCCCATCTTGTAGATGTCTGAAATTTTCTGTTCTACAGAGCCTTTTTCGGCGGTCATCTGTGTCATTTCCTTGAAGAGCTGGTTCAAGCGGTCCTCGTTGTTGTCATTGAGGTAGTCGAATGAGCCGAATCTTGCGTATTCCGGTTTCAGCGGGTTGTTTTTCTGCCATCCGCCTGTCGCGTACTGGTAGAAGTCAGTTGCCGGTGACGCTGTCGTGTCAAGGTATGACAGGTCAATGCCGGAGATTTTGGCCTGTTTTCCGCCGGTGCAGCTGGCCGCCATTGCAGCTACTGCCATGAGCATTGTTATTTTTTTCATATAAACTGTGTTTATTGTTTGTTTCAATGTTAGTGTCCTTCGGATGTTTTCCTAGTGGATTTTCCGAGAACGGTATCGTCTCGGTGTCCAACTGGAGTTTCCAATCCAATTTGCGAAGTTAGTAAATTTATGCGATATTTGCCCGCTTTGTTAAAATCTGCGGTGTTTCCGCATAATTCGTTAAGTAAGCATGAAAAAATAAGTTGGTAAAGATTTGTGAAGGATTTTCGAGGATAGATTTCTTTTCGAAGAAGGAGTGTACTGGACGTACACGACTGATGAGGCAGGAATATAGACCGAAAAGACGAGCAAAGATTACCAAGTTATTTTTTAAGGATTACTAAACAGTTCAAAATAATGGTTAATTCAATAAAATCTGGTGCCGCCCGCTACGGCACAGGCACGCTCGGCCTCATCCTCGTCGCCGTCGGTGTTGCCCTTTCCATCAAATCTGATCTCGGCACGGCTCCTATATCGTGTCCTCCATACGTGGTATCATTGGCCGGATCCTTCAATATCGGATCCTTCACAATCGGAACAGTCGGCCAGTACACGATGCTTATGCACTTGATTTTCATCCTGTTCCAGCTCTGCCTCCTGCGCAGCAAGTTCAAGCTCGAACATCTCATGCAGATTCCGGCGGCCGTAGTTTTCGGAGTCCTCACCGACTGCGCAATCTGGGCTTTCGACTGGGTCAATGCCGGTTCGTATTTCATGCAGCTGGTTCTAATGTGCCTTTCCATCCTGGTGACCGCCCTCGGTATCAGTCTCGAAGTCAAGGGCAATGCCTGGATGCTGGCCGGCGAGATGACCAATGCCGCCCTGGCCGATGTCCTCAATGTCAAGTTCCGTAATGTCAAAATCGCTTTTGATATCTTTCTGGTAGTCGCCGCAGCAGCCATCGCCTGGTTCGCTTTCGGCAATTTGCTGGGCAACGGTTCCGAGAACGTGATCCGCGAAGGCACCGTCATGTCAGCCCTCCTCACCGGTCTCTGCATGAGGTTCACCGACAAGCTGGCCGACGTAATGGTTCCAGCTTCCGTAAAGAAGTATCTGTAGAGGGCGTGGACGACCTGACTTGTGAACTGACACCTTGCTGTGTCGAAAGTGCGTGCTAATTATTTAAAAAGTTGGAAGTCGTGTTGCTAAAGCATTGATAATCAATAGTATAATGGTCGGGGGGGGGTGAATACCTGAGCGGCAGGTGCCAAATATGAAATCTAAATGAACCGAAAATGAACCATTTTCGCGCTCTGAAATGTTAGGCTATGTGACATATTTTGACTACCTTTGCAATCGGGTTTGTCAATCTCACACAGTGAGTTAGGCAAACGGTGATAATTGTTGTTAAATCGAAGGCGCAACGTCGAGTAGGAGAGGATGGTATGAGAAAACTGATAGAAAGTAAAACTTCGAGACCGTCTGGAATTGAAGTGGCCGGAGGTAGAGACATAAAATAGATTGTCAATGAGGCAACTGGATAGTTCAATTGGTCAGTCTATAGCCGAGGAGCAGAAAATCGCGACCACGAATGTGGCAAACGGCGAAAAAACTCTGAGTGGCATCAGTGCTATTGAACAGGGCGAGTCCTGTCCAAGATTATTTGTGCATCCTGACGGTCCGCAGAAGGGACTGCCCGGTAATGAGTTAGGTAATCTGTCCCATGAAGCGGATGTGAAAAACTTTGGGGAACCAGACATGGAAACGCCTGCGAGCACGGATATGGAACCGACTCGCGACAAGAGTCAGGCCCCGGTGCCGTGGAGTTATCTTTTCATCCGAAAACGGGACACCGAATATTTCTCGTTGAAAGCCGAGACAGAAGGCGGATTCAGGACATTCATCCATCGGACGATAATTACAGACGCATCAGGAAAGTCCGAGAAAGGCAAACCGAACGGCAGTGCCCAAGACAGGGAAGCCAGTAATGGCACTACCGAGGGCCGACCGACAATCTCGGGCCTCATCTTCATCCAGGGCAAAACCAAGGTCATCAAGAAATATCTTTGGGAACGGTTCCCTCAGTACCACCTTGTGAACGATTGCAGCACACGCAAGGCCGCGGTCATCCCCGACAGCGTCATGCAGCCGTTCATGAGAATCGCGAACACCGACCCCTCACGGATACGATTCCTCGTCAACCCGTTGACACATTATGCCGAAGGCAACACCCTCGTCGAAATCATGACCGGCCCGCTTGCCGGACTGCAAGGATACATCATCCGCATTGACAGGGACCGGAAACTCGTCATCGGCGTCGGCGACATGACAGTCGCCATCGGCGGCGTCCACAAGGAAAACTTCGAAAAAGTCGAGGAAGTCGCGCGCGCCGTCAACATCAGGCAACGCGCCCGGCGACAAGCGGAACAACGACGCTTGCGCGAAGGGATTGAGGCCAATGTCAATGCCGACGTGGCGCTCCAGCCTCCGGACCCGCGGCTCCTGACTCCAATACAGCAGAAAGTCGATACCGCCTTCTTCACTCCGGAGACTTTCAATGACATCCTCGTCATCACGACCAACATTGAACTCTGGACAGAACGTGCCCGGCGGCTCATACAGGCCGGTAACTTGGCCGACGCCTCAGAGATATTGACCTTTCTTCTCGAAGAGATAGGCTATTGGTTTACAAACATTTACAAAAAGAAAAGCGTTGACCTGATACCCGTGAAAAAGGCTGGGAACAAAGCATACAAAACTGCATTGACCATCCTGGACAACAAACATTTGCCTGAACGTACGAGACAAGATCTCGAAACAAACCTGGACTCACAAATGTTGAGACACGGATTTTTATTCATTATGAAATAAACTGACAATATGATACTTCAAAGAATCTCAAACTGGTATTTTACCAAAAAAGCACTGCCACACCTCTGCATCTTGTTGATTGACTGCGCGATAGTCGCATTCTCCGGCTACGTCGGCTACTACATTGACAAAGGCGGTGACATCTTTGTGGACAGTTTCTGGCAGATTACATTCGGGCTCATGGTCGGGCTCGTGCCATTCATCGTCGCGTTCAGACTCCTTCACACATACTCAGGCATTGTCAGATACTCATCATTCGTGGACCTGCAGCGCGTCATGATGGCTACATTGTCCGGCTCCGTCGCATGCTACCTCCTCGGACTCGGCATAAACGGCATCTGGCCTGAGCAGCATACCATCATGGTACCGGACCTGCAGACCGTATTCATAATCTTCGTAGGCAGCTCACTCTTCCTGTGGGTTGAACGCGTGGTTGTGAAACGCCTCTTCGACTCATTCAATCTGGACAACGCCACCCCGGTCGCCATCTACGGCACCAAAGCCGGCGGCATCAGCATTGCCAAGAGCATAACAGCTGTCAAGGACAAGAAATATTCCCTCCAGGCCTTCATTTCCGACGGAAAAGAAATGAAAGGCTCATATCTCATGGGCAAGCCGGTATTCCTGAACGAACGGGGACTTGCCGAGAGACTCAGACGAGAAGGCGTCAAAGCCTTACTTGTATCCCCGTTGAAAACCGAAAAGTTCCGTAACAATGCCGAAATGGTGGACGAGTTCATCTCAGCCGGAATCACCATCATGATGATGAACAACGGCGAGGAATGGGACGGAAAAGAAGAAAACCTCACACACCAGAACCTCCGCCCGGTGGACATTGAGGACCTTCTGCCACGCGAGAAAATCGAGGTGGACATGAACGCCATCGGCAAGCTCCTGACAGGAAAACGCATCCTTATAACCGGAGCGGCAGGATCCATCGGTTCCGAAATGGTCCGTCAGGTAGCCAAATTCAACCCTTCTGAAATGACCCTCATCGATCAGGCGGAAACTCCGATGCACAACATCCGAATGATGATGGCCCACGATTTCGGACACATCAGCAACAGGACCATCGTCACCAGCATCACCAACAAAGAACACATGGAGCGCATCTTCGCGGCCTACAAACCGGAATACGTGTTCCACGCAGCAGCATACAAACACGTGCCAATGATGGAGGACGACCCGGCAATCGCGGTCCAGAACAACATCTACGGTACCCGCGTCATCGCGGACCTCGCAGTGAAATACGGCACCAAGAAATTCGTGATGATATCCACCGACAAGGCCGTGAATCCGACCAATGTCATGGGCTGCAGCAAGCGAATCTGCGAAATCTATTGCCAGAGCCTTAACCAGGCCATCGCTGAAGGCAAGGTACAGGGCATAACCCAGTTCGTCACCACAAGATTCGGTAACGTCCTCGGTTCCAACGGCAGCGTTATCCCTATCTTCAAGGAGCAGATACGTGCAGGCGGACCTGTCACAGTGACACACCCTGACATCATCCGCTACTTCATGCTTATCCCTGAAGCCTGCAAACTCGTCCTCGAAGCCGGAACTATGGGCAAGGGCGGTGAAATCTTCGTATTCGACATGGGACAGCCGGTCAAGATAGTTGACCTCGCAAAACGAATGATTTCGCTCTCAGGCGCGAGGAATGTCGAAATCGAATTCACCGGACTTCGCGACGGAGAAAAACTCTATGAGGAAGTTCTCAATGACAAGGAGGGCACTCTCCCTACTGTCAATCCTAAGATCATGGTGGCCAAAGTTCGTGAATACGACTATGCTACCGCGTGCGAAAACGAGCGTCGACTTATGGAAGTCTCCAAGACTTTCGACGATATGGCTATCGTCAAGGTCATGAAGGAAATCGTGCCGGAGTACAAGAGCCGCCAGAGCAAATACGAAGTGCTGGACAAGCCAGCCGACCCACAGGCAAACTAACATTGACAAAAATTACTGAAAAATGAAAGATATTAAGGAAATTAAGGTGGCTGTGGCCGGTACAGGATATGTCGGCCTCAGCATCGCCACTCTGCTTTCACAGCATCATAAAGTGACGGCTGTAGATGTCATCCCGGAAAAAGTCGAGAAAATCAATAACAGAATCTCACCTATCCAGGACGAATACATCGAGAAGTATCTGGCAGAGAAACAGTTGGACCTGACTGCGACTCTCGACGGCGCAGAGGCATATAGGGATGCAGATTTCGTAGTCATTGCAGCACCGACCAACTATGACAGCAAGAAGAACTTCTTCGACACATCACACGTGGAAGAGGTCATCGAACTCGTCATGAAGGTAAATCCTGAGGCAGTGATGGTCATCAAATCGACCGTTCCTGTAGGCTATACCGCTTCAGTACGCGAGAAATATGCGCACACTGATGATGACGGCAAGGTGGTAAAGCCTAATATCATTTTCGCCCCTGAGTTCCTCCGCGAATCCAAGGCATTGTATGACAACCTCTATCCGAGCCGTATCATCGCAGGTTATGACCACGAGGACGCAAGACTCGAAGAGGCTGCACACAAATTCGCCCAGATCATCAAGGAAGGCGCCATCAAAGAAGACATCGAGGTTCTCTTCATGGGTACGACCGAGGCCGAGGCAGTGAAACTATTCGCCAACACATATCTGGCACTTAGAGTAAGCTACTTCAATGAACTCGACACCTACGCCGAGATGAAAGGTCTTGATACGAAGTCTATCATCGACGGCGTCTGCCTCGACCCGCGTATCGGCACACATTACAACAACCCGTCTTTCGGTTACGGCGGATACTGCCTCCCGAAGGATACCAAGCAGCTTCTCGCGAACTACAACGACGTACCTGAGAACCTTATCCAGGCCATCGTGGATTCCAACAGCACAAGAAAGGATTTCATTGCAGACCAGGTACTTACGAAGGCAGGCTACTATAACAGCAACAGCCAGTGGGACAGCACTCAGGAGAAGCATTGCGTAATCGGAGTATATCGTCTGACCATGAAGTCGAACTCTGACAATTTCCGTCAGTCTGCCATCCAGGGCATCATGAAGCGCATCAAGGCCAAGGGCGCAGAGGTCGTCATCTACGAGCCTACACTCGAAGACGGTTCATCATTCTTCGGCAGCATTGTGGTCAATGACCTCGACAAGTTCAAGGCCCAGTCCAATGCCATCATCGCCAACCGTTATGACACCTGTCTCGACGATGTCCTCGCCAAGGTTTACACACGTGACATTTTCCGCCGCGACTAATTGTGGTTAGTTACAACGTATCTCTCGAAGGCAAGACTATCCTCGTGACTGGTGCCGCCGGCTTCATCGGTAGCAACCTCGTCAAGCGCCTGCTCTCTGACATTGACAATATCCGCGTCATCGGCATTGACAGAATTACCGATTATTATGATGTCAACATAAAGTACGAGCGCCTGCGTGAAATCGAGGCCCTCGGCCGAGACTGGACATTCGTCCACGCGTCGATTGCGGACAAGGATGCCGTAGAGAAGATTTTTGGTGACAACCGGATTTCTGTCGTGGTCAATCTTGCCGCGCAGGCCGGTGTCCGTTATTCCATCACGAACCCGGATGCCTATATCCAGAGCAATCTCATAGGCTTCTACAATATTCTGGAGGCGTGCCGTCATCATGAGGTGGAGCATCTCGTGTATGCTTCATCTTCATCAGTTTACGGCAGCAACAAGAAGGTGCCGTATTCGACTGATGACAAGGTGGACAACCCTGTGAGCCTCTATGCAGCGACCAAGAAGAGCAACGAGCTCATGGCCCATGCTTATTCGAAGCTCTACAATATCCCGTCCACAGGTCTGCGTTTCTTTACGGTCTATGGCCCAGCCGGCCGCCCGGACATGGCATATTTCGGCTTCACCAACAAGCTCCGTGAAGGCAAGACCATCCAGATCTTCAACTACGGAAACTGCAAACGCGACTTTACCTATGTCGATGATATCGTGGAGGGTGTAGTGCGTGTCATGCGACATGCCCCGGAGAAGCAGAACGGTGAGGACGGTCTTCCTATTCCGCCGTACAAGGTATATAACATCGGCAACAACGCCCCTGAGAATCTTCTGGACTTCGTGACGATTCTTCAGGAGGAACTGGTTCGTGCCGGCGTCCTGCCGTCCGACTACGATTTCGAGGCCCACAAGGAACTCGTCCCGATGCAGCCCGGCGATGTCCCTGTGACTTATGCCGACACCACACCGCTCGAGCAGGACTTCGGCTTCAAGCCGAGCACGCCGCTTAGAGAGGGACTTAGAAGGTTCGCGGAGTGGTATGGACGGTATTATGGGGAGAAATAGTGAAAGTTTTCATAAACTTTGGAATATTGTAATTTATGAATATCTTTGCGTAAAGAACTTGATGACATGTTGGGAATTAATGAACATAAAGTTATCGTAACTGGAAAATTTGCTGCAACAGTAAGAAAAGCGGCAAAGGCTTCATTCGTTGCATATTCTAAACGTGTGTCTCCGAAACAAGACTCTGAAAAAACGAAATATCATTTCGATTGGAAATGATGGTTTAATTTGTGGCGTGTGGTATGGAAGAGGAGTACGAAGTATCATTAATTACAGACTTTGAGTTACTGGAGTCTTTTTCTTGTGGAATACAGTCATTGGATGACTTTATCCATTCTGGATTGGAAGTGTATTCAAAGAATCACTATTGCTCGGCTTATGCTGTTTCAACTAAAAACAGGAGAAGGAATATTGTAGCTATATTCGCATTGGCATTTGACTCGATAGTCCTGGAAACCGACGACTTTGATGATATGGATAGCGGATTTTCCGAAACTTGGCGGCCAAATGTATTGGAAAATTCTAGAATAGAATTTGAAAACAAGTCTGTTTATCCGGCATTGGAAATCGCTTATTTGGTAGTTAGAAAAGATTTTCAGCACAAAAACTTAGGAAAAGCGATTGTTGATGAAATTGCTGAATACGCCAGACGTCAGACATTGGCTGGATGTGTATTCCTAACTGTAAAGGCGTATCACACAAGTCGTCATAGCGCTTTAGGCTTTTATCAAAAGTGTCATTTTGCAAAACTGACACCACTGCCTAAAGGAGAAGTGTGGCCAATGTTCAGAACATTGTGGTGCGATGATTAGTATTAGAGAGGCTCCTCTGACTGAGCCACGCTGACGAAAACTGTAATGTGGTTTTACGAGGTGATTTTTAGAAATATGCTGCAGAAGAATTCAATCTTCTGCCAACTCTGAATTCAGAACGCTAAAGATTGCTTTGAAGTATTTATTGGACAGCAGTACAAAACGGATATTTCCGAATTGACACAGATTTTTAATAGTAAAGCACGTGAAGCGAATCGAGTAATGAGTGAAGTGTAGACTTTCTTAACGACATTGCACTCATTGAGAGCACAATTATACGTATTTTCGCACTCAAACAGTGCATTTCCATGCAGCCACAAAGTTAACTTATATAAGTGATATTCTATAAACCCGAGTCAACCTAAATGGTTCTTCCGCAATTTAGTTGAAAGACGGAGTTTGTACTGTTAGCAAAGGAACCTGGTATAGACGCGAAAAATCAATTAGCTAAATATCAAAAAACCGTAGTGTTAGTGCAATTTAACTAATTTATTACTAGGTGTTTACGTAAATTTTTTGTGACTTTATGCTTACCACAGTATAAAGTTATAGATGATGTGTAAAGCACCTAACAAAAGCAAAATTACAACATTT
>ERZ1026862.63-NODE-63-length-56385-cov-12.738097_pt1 | contig 56385 bp, 52 predicted proteins | sample MGYA00380161_ERZ1026862 | MGnify/ENA primary metagenome ERZ1026862 (study PRJEB33269, sample SAMEA4719797) | human gut metagenome | biome: human-associated habitat; feature: organic feature; material: feces | place: Cameroon | collected 2013-10 ... | reverse complement strand
AAGAAAATAGACGGCTCGTTCTGGAATGGCGAAACGTTTCGTTTTGCGGATTATAGTAGCGGGCTACGTGACTGATGAAAGACAGTTGTAGGGGCAAAAGAATGCGGCAAGGCAATATTAAACTGGCTTATTCCTACATGGATAGTATAAACTAATTTTGAACACCTACTTATAAATCGTTTCGTGTTGGCGCAAAGCCGCTACGAAGTCCTTCTGGGCTTATGTAATGGTGAAAAAATAACTTGACCAATTTTGAGGTGTAAGGAATTATATTCTTATGCCCTGTTTTTTTGCCGCTTTTGAAATTTGTCATCGGTCACATAGCCCGCTATGCTCCCTCTTCCAAATTCCAAAACCAACAAAAATACAGGTCAAAATTGGTCAACTTATTCTTTCACCATTACTATTTCACAAACTTGTGCGTGCGCTGTCCGTTGGGCGTTGCCACCTGAAGGAGGTAGGTGCCGTGGGGCAGGTCGGCAATCTGCAGTGTGGCGCTTTGTGCGTTGCCAGAAACGGCGTGGCGCAGGAGGGCAGAACCGCCGAGGTCGTAAACCACGAGCGAAGTGCCGGCTTCCAGTGGGCCTTCCACCATGACGGTAGCAGCGGTGGTGCGGATGCGCAGATTGTCGGTGGTGTTCACGCCAGCGATTGACGATGGCACGGCGCTGACCGGCGAGAAGCGCAATTTGTAGGAATACGTTCCCGAAGAGGGGAGCTTGTAGGCATCGGTGGTGCCTGGGCCGCAGCTGCCGTTGCCGAGACCAAGCTGGCGATAGTCGAAATGCGCGTAGATGGTGCGGTCGGCAGGCCGCTGCGGAACGGAGAGTTCCCAATTGTGGCTTTTGGCCTTGAGTTGCACATCGCTCCAATAAAGCGTGCTGAACGCCACTTCTCCTTCAGCGTCCACGCGTATGCCGTTGCCCGTTTCGGGATTCGTCATTTCAAGACTGCGGAGGTCCTGACGGTTGCCCATCGTTTGTGGGCGCAGGTAGTATTCGTTCATGTCGGCAACCGTGGTGGTGTATTCTCCGAGGAAAGAGCCCGTGTGGCGGTCGATGTAGTTGGCCCAAGGACCACGTGCGTAATATTTCACGTTGGAGAGCTCGCCCGGCATCAGCATCTGCATGCCAATGCGTCGGAGGTTGGAGATGTTGGCCGTGTAGTCGGCCTTCAAGTCCACAATGCCGTTGGCGTAAATCGTGTAGGTGAAGAGATAGCTGCAGTTGCGTCCCGTGGCTCTCACCGTCATGGTGGCCGACTTTCTGTCGGTTGCCATCTTCAGCTGTGCCGAGCGGCTGTTGATGCCGTTGTCGGCGCTGTAGGCTGGGTCACCGCCATAGGGCGCGTCGTTTTCAATCCAGCGATAGTTCTCATAGTCGGGACCGCCGTTGGCCTTCACCACGTCGATGCCTTTCATCTGCCATTTCTCGATGATGCCATCTTGGGAGAACTGGATAAGGAAGTTGGCGTTTTTCACGATGCGTGACGTTCCCTGCGTTGCGCTGATGAGCTTCAGTTCGTTGTCGGCCATCTGCACTGCTGGCAGCGTTTTCTGGCGTTCCTGAATGGTGAACTGCTCAGCGGCGACGGGGTAGAGCGCGTCGGCATAGTCGGTGGCTTCTGGACGAAGTACTTCCAGGTTGACCAGCACTTCGGCATCGGCATCGTAGCCGCCCTTCAAGGTGAGTGCAACGACACTGCTCTTGCCCGGCAGGATGGCTGCGAGAGGCTGCTGCGACGTTTCAACGCTCTTGCCGTTGACCAGAACGTTGGCGGCAAGCACATAGTCCTTCAGGTTGGTGAAGGCATAGGCGTTCGTTATTTTGACCGTAGCCTTCTTGGCGTTGAAGTCGCTGAACTTCACGTATTGGTAAACCTTCTTCACCTCCGTCAGTTTCGCGCTCCAACCGCGATCGGCACCGATGATGCCGTTGTTGACGAAGTTGCCCTGGTGTGGCGCTTGCGGCCAGTCGTAGCCTGTGCGGAATTTGTAGAAACCGTTGGCTTCATAGTTGCCCGCCTTGATGTCGTCGGCAGAATAGATGGCCTGGTCCACCCAGTCCCAAACGCAACCGCCGATGCCGTAACGGCTCGATTCGATGATGTCCCAATATTCCTGGAAATTGCCCATTGCGTTGCCCATCGCGTGGGCATATTCACACATGAAATAAGGCTGCTGCGCCCAGTTGTTGTTGGCCGCGTCGGTGGCCTCTTTGAGAGAGGGATACATCTTGCTCCAGATGTCGGTGGTGTTGCTCTGTCCGGCGTTGGTGCAGCCTTCATAGTGGATGGGGCGTGGGTCGAGGTTGCGCGTGGCCTGGTAGGTGGCCACGAAGTTTGAACCATTGTTGCTCTCGTTGCCCAGGCTCCAGAACGTGATAGAGGGGTGGTTGCGGTCGCGAAGCACCATGCGTTCCGTGCGGTCGACATACTGTGCCTTCCAAGAGTCTTGGAAAGTGATGCCGCCCCTGCCGCTGTGTGTCCAGTTGTAGTGGCATTCCACGTCGGCCTCGTCCATCACGTAGAGACCATAGTGGTCAAACATGGCGTTCATTTTTGCCTGTCGCGGATAGTGGCTCGTTCTGACGGTGTTGACGTTCGCCTGCTTCATCATCTTGATGTCGCGCAACATGGTCGGAACGTCGATGGAGCGTCCGTGAACGGGATGCGTGTCTTGCGTGTTTACGCCTTTGAAGAACACCCTCTGTCCGTTGATGTAGACCTGGCTGTTTTTGATTTCGATGGTGCGGAAACCATATTTGGTGGCAAAAGCCTCCTCTTCGTTGCCGTTGGCGTCCAGCTGGGCAAGTTCAACGGTGTAGAGGTTCGGCGTTTCAGCCGTCCAGGGCATGAGGTTCGTGAGGTTGTCAAACGTCAGTTTGGCGATCTTCTCCACCTCCTTGTCATCAGCGGCGAAAGCAAAGTCGGCCGTTTTCTCGCTTACGAGTTCACCCGCCGGGCTGTAGAGGCGCACGCGCACCTGCTTCTTGGCCGCCTGTTGCGTTTTGTTGCACATGGCGAGCTGCACCGTCATGGTGCCCGTTTGGTATTTCCCAATGGCAGAAAGGCGGCTCGTGATGTAGTGGTCGCGCAGATAAGTCTGCGGCGTGGCCATGAGATAGACGTCGCGGAAGATGCCGCTCATATGGAAGATGTCTTGTCCTTCGAGATACGAACCATCGGTCCAGCGAATCACCTGCACGCTGAGGTTGTTCACCCCTTCGCGCACGTATTCCGTCACGTCAAATTCGGCATCGTTGTTCGAGCCTTCCGTGTATCCCACCTTCTGGCCGTTCACCCAAATATAGGCACCGCCATAGATGCCGTCGAAGTGGAGGAAAATGCGTTCCCCCTTCCAGCCTGCAGGCAGGGTGAAGTCGCGGCGGTAAGAGCCGACAGAGTTGTAGAGCCCGTTTTTCATCCGGATGTAGGGCGGGTTGTCTTGGAAGGCATATTCCACGTTGATGTAGAGCGGGTCGCCATATCCCTTCATCTCCAGGCAGGAAGGCACCGAGATGGTGTCCCATTGCGAGGCATCCACCTTGTCGCCGTAGAAATCCTCTTCGCCTGGGCGGTTTTCCACGCTCTGCACCCATTTCAGTTTCCAGACACCGTTGAGGCTCATCACGCGTTGGCTCACGGGGTCGAGCCACGGTTTGGCATAGCGTTCGGCATCGGCGCGGAGCGCTTCGGTTGATTCGTAGGGCATGTAAGTGGCATGTCCTGGTTCTTTGCCAACGGCAAACACCTCTTCGTTCTCCCAGTCGTTTTTCACGGGTTCCGGTGCCGGCTGCGTCTCTTCGAAGGTGAAGTAGGTGTATTGGTCGGTCTGGTCGGTGGTCATGACCGTTTTGGTGTAGAACGTCTCTTCGGAGAGGCTCATATAGTAAGTCTGTCCTTTATAGAGGTAGGCCAGTTGGAACACCCCCTCTTCTCCGTCCACGCTCATCAGGTGGCACTGCTGGTTGGTGTTTGTCTTGTTGAACGTGTATTGCAACGGCGTTTTGCCAGCGCTGATGCCGTTGAGCGCAGCGTCGATGCCCATTCGGGAAAGTTCGTTGCGGAAGGCATATACGTTGTCGCTGACAAGTTCCATTGTCCAACGCTGGCCGTAGTTGTTTTCTTCGCGTGTGAGGCAATAGATGGGCGAATCCGTGTTGGTGGAGTTGCCGTTGCTCAACACGCAGCCCGTTTGCTTGTTCACGATGAAATACGTCTTGTTGGCTTCTGGCGTCACGACGGCGGCTTTCAGGCCAAACGCCGAACACATCAGGCAAAGCAACAAGAGCGTTTGTTTCACGCGGTGGGATAGGTTTGTTTTGCTCATAAATGATAAGTATGAAAGGGTTTGTTTGATGACTGAAGGGATGTCCTGTATAATGCAATTGGACGTTACAACCTATTTGCTTATAATCAGTTCTTTAGCTGCAAAGATACGAATGTTTTTTCGCAACGCAGTAAGAACGTTGGGAAAAAGTGGGCGGGCGGCGCGAAATAAAGCGCCATTAGCGCGCCAATAAAAAACGCCCACCGCGTAGCCTGCAAATCTAAGGGGGCTACGCGGAGGGCGTTTCGGGGAAAGATTACATCGGGTCGACATCGAAATAGATGTTCACGCTTTTGTAGGCCGGCTGTTGCAGGAGTCCGTTGCGAGCTGAGAGAAGCAACTGGCGCAGCTGCGAGGCAGAGGTGCCCGTTTTTATTTTCAGCATAAGTTTGCGGATGTGGAAATACTGTACGCGGCCGACAGAAGGGCGGTCGGGGCCCAAGAGCATGTCGCCGAAATAAGGGCGGAGCATGTAGGCCAGCGAATCGGCGGCGTGCGAGCAGATGTCTTCGTTGCGGTGTTTGAGATAGATGTCGATGATGCGCACGAAAGGCGGGTAGAGAAATTGTTCGCGCTCAACAATCTGCTGCTTGAAGAGCGTCTCGTAGTCATTCTCCACCACCTGCTTCACCACGCCCAAGTCGGGCTGTCGCGTTTGTAGCACCACCAGTCCGCGTTTGCCGCGGCGCCCTGCTCTGCCTGCCACCTGCGACATCATCTGGAAGGCACGTTCAAAGGCGCGGAAGTTGGGCTGGTTGAGCATCTGGTCGGCATTGATGATGCCCACGACGCGCACATGCTCGAAGTCCAGTCCCTTCGTCACCATTTGCGTGCCCACGAGCAAGTTGGTCTTGCCCGTCTGGAAGTCGCGAATGATGTGTTCGTAGGCCGAGCGCGTCTGCGTCGTGTCGAGGTCCATGCGGGCGATGTGTGCCGCTGGGAACAGTTGCGCCACGGTTTCTTCAATGCGCTCCGTGCCGTAGCCAATGTCGCGCAAGTCCGTGTCGCCGCAGTTGGGGCATTGGCGTGGAATGTCGTGGCTCGCGCCGCAATAGTGGCAAACCAAGCGGTGGCTCTTTTGATGGAATGTGAGCGGCACGTCGCAGGCTTGGCAGCGCGGTGTCCATCCGCAGGAACGGCATTCGAGCACGGGAGCGTAGCCCCGTCGGTTGAGAAAGAGAATGGCCTGTTCGCCGCTGTCGATGGCCGCTCTCACCTCCTCGATGAGGCGCGGCGAGAGCGCCGTTTTCATGAGTTTTTTGCGGCGTAGTTCCTTCACGTCCTCCACCACGATTTCCGGCATGTTCACCCCGCCGAAGCGCTCCGTGAGCGTTGAGAGTCCGTATTTGTGGCTGCGTGTCGCGTTGAAGTAAGTTTCGAGCGCAGGTGTGGCCGTTCCGAGCAACACCTTCGCGCCGCCACATTTCTGTGCTAAGACGATGGCCGTGTCGCGGGCATTGTAGCGCGGTGCCGGGTCTTGCTGCTTATAGCTCGTTTCGTGTTCCTCGTCAACGATGACCAGTCCGAGATTTTGGAAAGGCAGAAACAGGGAAGAGCGCACGCCCACTATGAGCGGGAAGGCACGGGGCGAGAGTTGGCGGTGCCACATCTCCACGCGTTCAGCGTCGGGGAATTTTGAATGGTAAACGCCCATCTTCTCGCCGAACACGCGCCCGAGGCGTTCCGTCAGTTGGGTGGTGAGGGCGATTTCAGGGACGAGATATAGCACCTGCTTCCCTGCGGCCAGAGTGTGGTTGATGAGTTCGGTGTACACCTCCGTCTTTCCGCTCGACGTGACACCATGAAGCAGGCACACGTCGTGTTCTTCAAACGCCGCGTTGATATCGGCCAGTGCTGCGTTCTGTGATTTCGAGAGCGTGGAAGGCGTTTTGTCGGGGTCGGCCTCCACCGTTTTCAATCGGTCGGCCACCACATCCAGCAGTTCGACGACCCCCTTCTTCTTCAGTCCCGCCAGTGCCGCCGGCGCTCCTGGAATGCGGGCATTCAGTTCGCTGCGCAGGCAGTCGGCCTTCTCAATCAGCGTCATCACCACTTCCTTCTGTCGTTCAGAGCGGCGCAGGGAGTCAAGCAGGAAATGTTGTGCCGTTTCGTTGTCGCGGTATTTTTCAGCAAGGCGCACATGCGTTTCCTTCTTGGCCACAAATCCCTGGCTGAGCCTTTCCTGCACCGTTATCTCGCCGCTTTCGATGAGGCGGCGCAAGGCTGGCAACACGCCCTTCACGCCTGTCAGCGCCTTCTGCAATTGCTCAATGCTCTGCGGCTTATGGTCGGCGAGCGCACAGAAAATTTGTTGCTCAGCGCCCAAGGAAGCCGAACCGATGACGGGAGGATGGGCGGGATTGTTGGCAACGCCTTCTTCATCGTCTGTCTCGTTGGCCTCGTTGTCTGCGACGCGGTCTTTCGGAAGCACCACAAACGCTTCGCTCTCAAGTTTCAGTCCGGAGGGCAGGGCGGCCTTCATCACCTCGCCTGGCGTACACATATAATAATGGGCCATCCATCGCCACATTTCGAGTTGCGCAGGGAGCAGAAGCGGCGCTTCGTCCACCACTTCCAGAATTTCCTTTATCTGTATGCCCGCGGCGGCAGGGGTGCCGGGACAACGCACAACGATGGCGGTGTATTGTTTGCGCTTGCCGAGCGGCACTACCACACGGCTGCCCACAGTGACCTTGCCTGCCAGGTTTTCCGGCAGGGCATAGGTGAAGGCACCAGGCAGGGCGAGGGGCAGGACGACATCGACGAGGAAGGGGGAGGACATGAAGGGAGGATTAATGGTTTATTGATAGGGTGGGGAAGGAGTATGGCGGTATATAATGTTATCCAAACTCTCTCATCTCACCTTCATCGGCACGCCACCGCGCATGGAAGCAGAACCAGCGACAGACGCCGGTTGGGCTGGGAAGAGGAGCAGCGTGTTGTGGGAAGAGAAATAGCGCTCCAACTGGTCGGGAAGGTGTTCCATGTAATGGTGGTAAGAGAGCGTTCCGCGACGCGAAACAACGAAGATCACCATGTGGGCTTCCTTGGCGTTGTGGGCGATGGAGATGAAATTGTGCCATTCGTTATAGACATGGCGTTCGGCACGCACGTTGAAGTGCTGGCGATCCCACGTCTGCTGCAACGCTTCCAGAGTGCCACGTCCGCTGTAAGTCTCCACGCTGCAACTTAGCTGCGTGGCGAGAAGGGCCACGCGCTTGGCCCAGGCGGCAAAGCCCGGCTCAAATTCCGCTTTGCGCGGCACAACCAGGTGGAGGCGCATCACCGTGTTGAGAGGGATGACAGGACGATAGACAAACACGTGTTGCTCCACGGCGGCCACCAGGTCGTTGGTGAGCTTTCCGTAGAAACTCTCAGAGAGGCGCGTTTTCTGGTGAAGACCGATGAGGAGGTCTGATATGTCGTTTTCCTTTATGGTGTGGGAAATGCCGCTGACCACGTTGACCGACCATCGGCTGCGCGTGACGAGTTTCACGTTGGCGGCAGCGGCAATCTTGACGGCTTGTTCCAATTGTTTCAGTCCACTCTCACGCGCGTCGGGGTCGTCTTCAAGTACCACGTTGAGCGCGGTGAGCGGCGAAGGCGCACCAGGAGTGCGCAACATGAGGGCCAGATTGACCAGCGGACTGACGTTGTCGGGGTTGGAGAGGGCGATGAGTAGGCGGTCGCTGGCTTCAACCGGCATGGCCACATCGGGCTTGCCGCTTTCAGCGATTTTTCGCGCGATGTTTTCCGTGGTGAACGAACTGATTACGCAGGTGACGAGAATGAACATCATGGTTCCGTTGAGCACGTCTTCGCCCAAAAGGTGCTGGCCGTCTGGCAGGATGATTTGGTAGCCAACGAGCACCACCGCCAGGGTGGCAGCTGCGCGGGAGTTGGTCAGGCCGAACATCAAGGCGCGTTCTGAAGCGGGCAGGCGATAGATTTTCTGCGTGAAGAAAGAGGCGAGCCATTTGCTGCCCGTTCCAACGACAATCATCACCAAGGCAATCAGGAATACGTTGGAACTTTCAACGAATGCCTGAACGTTGAGCAACATGCCGACACCAATCAGAAAATAGGGGATGAAGAGGGCGTTGCCCACAAATTCGAGGTGGTTCATCAGAGGCGACGACGGCGGAATGGTGCGGTTGAGCACAATGCCCACTAAGAAGGCACCGAGGATGCCTTCCATGCCCACAAATTCCATCAGACCGGCACCGAGAAAGACGAGGGCGAGCACGAAAATGTATTGCACGACGCCTTCGTCGTAGCGGCGGAAAAACCAGCGGGCGAGGGCTGGGAAGCCAGCGACAATCAGGCCGCTCAACACCACGACTTTCACCAGCAACCATACCCAGAAAAGCCCAGAGGCTTCCCCTTTGAATGTGCCGCCGACAACGGCAAGGACAAGGAGCGTCAGGGTGTCGGCAACGATGGTGCCGCCAACGGCTATGCTTACACTCATGCGCCGCGACAGACCATAGCGGAGAACGATGGGGTAGGCAATGAGGGTGTGGGAAGCATACATGGCGGCCATGAGCACGGAGGCGGCGATGCCGTAGCCCAGTAAACTGTGGTTGGCCACGAAGCCAAGTGTTATCGGCAGGCCAAAACTAAGCAGACCAAGGACGAGGGCGCGCATCTTGATTTTCTGCACGTCCTGCATGTTCATCTCGAGTGAGGCGAGAAACATGATGTAGTAGAGTCCCACCTTGCCGAAAAGCTCGAAACTGCTGTCGCGTTCGAGCAGATGAAAACCGTGGGGGCCGATGAGAATGCCGGCCGCAATCATGCCAACGATTGAGGGTATCTTCAGACGCTCAAGGAGCATCGGCGCAAAGAGGATGATGCTGAGCACGATGAAGAATATCCACGTGGGGTCGGTGATGGGAAGGTATGTCGTTAGGTCTGTCATCATGGGTGCTGTGTATGATAAGTAGGTGACAATAAGTGGGAAGATATTGCCTGCAGCTTCCCTGCTACTTACTATTGCTTAAGGGATGTTCTATAAATTAGTTTTAAAGGAGATTCTTTATTTAGGATTGACTTGGCCGCTTTTACAGTTCTCACTCGCATCTTGCTGTATTTCAAAGACTCACATAGCTCGCTATGCTCGTCTTTGAAATACAACAATCTGCTTCGCGATAAATGTAAAATCGGCTCAAGCTAATTTATAGAACACCCCTTAAAAGCAGCGTTTGAGCAGTTGCGCAATCAGATACAGGCGATAGCGTATCTTGAAGGAGAGCGGCGTTCCGGCATACTCGCTGCCAAAGGAGGCGTTGCCGCCGTGGCGGCGGTAGCAAACGAGCGGGGTGTCGAGCACGGCCACTTTGAAGAACGTTTTGCCAACGAGGAAGAGCCAGTTGTCGTGCGTGCAGAGGTTGCGCCGTTTCGGAAAAGGCAGGGCTTTGTCGCGTACGCTGCTCTTGAAGGCGAAGAGGCAGCCCAGAAAACCGAATTTGACGATGTTGCCCAGCCAAGATCGGTGGATGCCGCGTTCCTTAAAGAACGAAGCGTGGGTTTCGCGGCCTTCGGCATCGGTGATGACGGCGTCCGTCACCACGAAGTCGGCCTTCTCCAGGGCCTTCAGACAGAGGGCCACCTTGTTGGGCTTCCAGATGTCGTCTTGGTCGCAGAGGAAGATATATTCTCCGCGTGCCAGGGCGATGCAGTGCTCGAAATTCCCCGTATATCCCAGGTTCTTCTCATTTTCAACCAGGCGGATTTGCTGATACGGAAGGCTTTTGACAATCGCGACCGTGTCGTCAGTGGAATGGTCGTCGCAGACAATGATTTCATCGTTGTCATCCAATTGGGCGACGATGCTTTCAATCTGCTCACGTATGTAGCGGGCGCCGTTGTATGAGGCGATGCAAACGGATATCATTTCGAATATTTGTTTTTCTCTGAGAGTTCCTTGTTGTATGCTTTATAGTAAATCCACTTATGGCGGTAGAATTTGAAGATAGAGCCGTAGTTCACGCAGCGCAGCATGCGGTAGTAGCGCCATCCGTCGGCCAGCGTGTGTCCGAGGGAGCGGATTTTGTTGATGACATAGTTCGTTCGGAAATCAATGGCACCGAGCGTGTTGCTGCCGTGTTGGCGATAGAGAATGGTGGGGTCTTCCACATATCCGATGCGGCCGCCGTTTTTAAACGTGACCAGTGCCATCCATACGTCGTGCATAATGGCCGCTTCCGGCATCGGGATGGAGAGGTCTCTCACGGCTTTGTTGAACATCATCGTGCATCCCGTCACGAGACAGTGACCGCCGAGCATGTCGAGGTTGCAGAGGATGCGGGGCGAGATGCGGAACATCTCCCAAAGCGAGGGCGCAATCTCTTTCAGGTCGGAATCGACCACGAGCAGGTCCGTGTGGACGATGACTGGCTTCTCCGGCGCTTCGTTTTCCTCCTCCATCATCTTCTTCATAGTGACGAGAATCTTTTCAGGCAGCCATTCATCGTCTTGGTCGGAGAACATATAATAGTCGGCCTCCACCTTCTCCATGAGCGTCATGAAGTTTCGTTTCGCTCCCAGTTTTTCCTGGTTGTCGACCACCTTGATACGGGCATCGCGCTTTGCATAGTCGGCGAGAATTTCGGGCGTGTTGTCGGTGGAGAGGTCGTCCTGCACGTACAGCGTCCAGTTGGTGTAATGCTGTTTCAGAATGGAGTCAATCTGGTGTGGCAGGTATTTTGAGCCGTTGTAGGTGGCCATGAGGATGGCCACGTGTGGCGTTTGTTCTGTATTTGTCATGAGAGTTTAAGAAGTTCGTTATAGAATACGTTAAGCATCATGCAGCCGAAGGCGAAGACGATGACCAAGGATTTGCCGAAGGCTTCTGGCTTCATGGTCAGCGCAAGGTAGGGCACCATCACGATTTCCACCACGCCGAAGAGTTCTGCATAGCGGAATGCCATAACTGGCAGCGCACCGAGGGCGGTGAAGCAGAAATAAGAGATGGCAAACACCTTCAGGAGCAGCGAGAGGTTGGGCGCCTGCTCTTTAATGACGTCGTATTTCCAGAGAAGGAGATAGAAAACGAGGAGGCGCATGACGTAGACGATGTTGAACACGTTGATGGCGTCGCCCGCCATGCCGCTGTCGCGCAGTCGCTCATAAATCCAAAGCTTTTCCTGAATCCAGGGGATGGGCAGGGAAGCAATGGGGTCGAATCCGCCGAAGAAGAGCAGATAGCCCAACAGGGGAATTGCGCCGATGACGAGGCGGCCGCGCAGCGTGAGGGGACGGCTCCCGAAAAAGGTGAGCAAGGGCAGCACGAAGGCACTATAGTGGAAACAGGCGGCGGCCAGACTAAAGAGCAGATAGGTGCGCTTCTCGCCTTTCGCGAGGTAGCTGAGCCCAACGAGGAAGAGACCGGCGGCCACGGCAACGCGGATTTGGGTGACTTCTTGATAGAGATAGAAATTGCCCATCCAAACCACCAATGCCAAGAGCCAGAATGGTGTGCTGCGCGTGACGGCCCAGGTGTGCAGGAGAATGCCGAGCAGAGCGTAGACCACAAACATGCCGCGCGGACTGTCGGCGAAGAAACTCACAAGGGCAGAGATGGCGGTGAAGGTAAATTCCAGAATCTGTTCAGTGTTGCCATAATAATATTGCACGTAGTTTTCGGAGTCTTGGTCGAGGCCAACGGGGCGGAAAGCGGCGAGCAGGAACAGCAGGGTTGCAACGGCTGCGAAGGTACACCAAACGGTGCGCGTCTTTTCGCCGTCGAAAAAGCACAGGGCGCTTGTGGCGGCAAACAGCAGAAGCAATAGGCCGAAGAATATCATGTTGGAGTCTTAGTTAAATGGGAGGCCGAAAGGGTAAAGGGCGTGCTTCAGAGCGTGTCCCGGTTTTCGCGGCCTCCTGTCGGTGTTGGAAGAATTGGGAATGGAAACCATTCTTGGGTTAGCGCCAAGCATCGGGATGCCGAAGCATCCGGTGTCTCACGCTTCGTTGTCCACCTCCATCTTCTTGACATCCTTCGCAATGAAGTAGACGGTTTGCACCAAGAAGCAGAGCATGGCCATGACGATGGCAAACATCATGCGCTTCGGACCTGCGGGGCGCAGGGGGACGGTGGCGTTTTGCAATGTGGTGAAGGCCGGTGTCTTTGAAAGCACCTTTGCCTGGGCAATCGTTTCCTGCGTCTTCGCACCGCTATAGGCATTGAAAGCCAACTGGAGTTCGTTTTCCAAGTTTTCAGCCTTGGCCTTGTAAGCTTCCAACACGAGGTCCTGGTGGGAATCGCAATAGTCGGCATATTCCTTCTGCTTCTTCATGTAGTTGAGATAAGCGTTGTTGACAATCTCGTGCATGTGGTTGAGCTCGATGCGTGCTTTGTGCGTACGATATTCCGTGATGAAATCCTGCAGGCGTTCGCGGATGGTGTCAGCAAGTTGTGCGGCCACCAGTGGGTCTTGCGCCGTTGTGGTGATGGAGATGACGTCCGTTTTCTTGTCAACGGTGCAGGCGATGCCCGCCGAGATGGCGTCGGCCATTTCCTTCTGCTTTTTCGTGAGGTGGAACGGGTCGATGTGCTGGGCCTTGTCCGTGCCGCCTTCCTCGTCTTTTGATGAAATCAGGCTTCCCACATACATCATGGCCATGTCCCACCAAGGGGCTTTGCAGCCCTCTTTGAGATAGGTGCTGTAAGGACCAGAGAATTTGCCGTCGCTGGTGGTGACTTTCACGTCGAAGAGCGGCACGATGAAGTCCGTGCTCTTCATGAGGTCGGGATAGATGGTGGGGGTGATGGCGTCGTTGGAGCCGCCGAGGCTTCCTAAGTTGATGTTGGCCATAGAGGCGAGGCTCGACAGTCCGCCGCCGACAGAGGGCGTTTCATATTCAGGGGCAAGCATCACCTTCACCGAATAGTAGCGCGGCACGCAACACATCAGCAGATAAAAGGCGATGAGGGTGGTGCCGACGGGAATGAGGTAATTCCTGCGTCTCGCCCAAATGATGCTGAAGACAACATCGAGGCGGATTTGTTTTTTGACTAATGATTTTACGTTTGCCATATATAGATGTATCTGTTTCTAACGAAGGATGGTTCCCTGAGGACCCGTTTGTTTGAGGGGAGTAAGTGGTTTACTACTACTTAGTAATGTTGAAAAAATAACTTCCGCAATTTTGCCGTTGGCAAGTAATATTTTATATAGTCCCCTGCCTTTTCGGCTCTTTTCGAACTTATTCTCAGTCACAATGCCCGCATTGCTCCTTCGAATAAGCTCAAAAATAGCTCAAAAATGCAGGTGCAAAATTGCGGAACTTATTCTTTCAACATTACTTATCATGCCTGCCTGAAGCCGACGAGGGATTCAGACAGGCATTTTATGGGTGTTCAAATTATTGTGCAGGCGGTTAGGCCGACGTCACTGCTATTTATACCGAATCCATTTCGCCATTTCCTTCAAACTCGGTTTTTTGCCGTACATCAGAATGCCGACGCGGTAGATTTTACCGCTGAGCCAGATGAAGAAGATGGTGGTGGCGTAGAGCACACCGAGGGAGAGAACTTCCTGCCACCAGGGCACACCGAAGGGGATGCGCACCATCATGACGATGGGCGAGGTGAGAGGGAAGATGGAAGCCCAAAAGGCGAGCGGACCATTGGTGTTGTCGGCGCTGTACATGGCGGCATAGAGGCCGAAAATCATGATGAGCACCACGGGCATGACAAACTGCGAACTGTCTTCTTGCGCGTTGACGCTGGCGCCGACGGCTGCGAAGAAAGAGGCGTAGAGCAGATAGCCGCCCACGAAATAAAACACAAACATGATGCCGAGTTCGGCGAATGGCAGATTCATGATGGCGGCGAGAATCTCACTGGTTTCTGAAGGTATGCTCTGCTGCATGGCCGCCGTTTGTGCCGTCAGCATCGGGTCGGCCGGCACCTGCGAAGTGCCGAAGATGCTGCCGCAAATGAAGAGGATGGCGGCAAACATCACGCCCCAGATGATGAGTTGCAGGAAACCCACGAGCGCCACACCGATGATTTTGCCCATCATGAGTTGGAAGGGCTTCACGCTCGACACCATGAGCTCCATGATGCGGTTGGTTTTCTCCTCCATCACGCTCTGCATCACGGCAGCGCCGTAGGTCATGACAAAGAGATAGATGAGAAACGTGAAGATGAAGCCTGCCGCGATGGCGATGTTGGTGTCGGAGGCGCTTTCGTGTCCGTCTTCTTTTTTGATGACGGTTTTGATGTCGAAGTCGCTCTGCACGTCCTCGATGATCTTGTCGAGCTGCGGCACGTTATAGCTTTTGAGTTTGGCACGCCGCACTTCGTTGTTGAGCACTTCGCGGGTGTAGCTCAAAAGCTCGTTTGACACAGGCTGCGGCGAGTTGATGGTCACGGCCTTGGGGTTGTCAACGAGGTTGCCCGTGATAACGATGACCGCTTCAACGTCCGTCCCGTCGGCATAGAAAGCGGCATTGTCGGCTTCTGCCGGTTCGAAGCGGTAGGTGGTGTTGTCCTTGAAGAGACCCACGTATTGCTGCGTTTTGTCGACCACCTTCACCACCTTCTGGTCGCTGTCTTTAATCGAAGCGAGCCAGAGCGGCACAAAGATGAGTGCCGCGAAGATGAAGGGCATCAGGATGGTGAGGAGGATGAAGGATTTCTTCTTGACGCGCGTCATAAATTCGCGCTGTATGATAATCAGTGTCTTGTTCATTTTCTATTCCGCTTTTAGAGGTTCATGAGTTGTGGCAGCATCTTTCGGATTTTCTGCCCCCACCACTTTCAAGAAGATTTCCTGCATGGATGGCATCTGCTCGCAGAAAGAGCGGATTTCAAGACGGCCGGCCAGGTCGGTAACGAGTTGACCGTTGCTGACGCCAGGGGCTTTTGTGAGTTTGTACGTGGTCAGTCCGCCCACCGTCTGCACGTTGTTGACTTCAAAGAGCGGCGACATCCCATCAAGGCTACCGCTTGTGGCCTTCACCTCGAAGATGCCGCTGCGATAGCGCTCGCGCACCTCGTCGACTTTGCCACTCAGGGCCACTTGCGACTTATTGATGAGCGCGATGTTGTCGCAGATGTCTTCAACAGACGACATGTTGTGGGTGGAGAAAATGATGGTGGCACCTTCGTCGCGCAGGCGCAGTATCTCACGCTTGAGAATCTCGGCGTTCACGGGGTCGAAGCCCGAGAAGGGTTCATCGAGAATCACGAGTTGCGGCTGATGGAGCACGGTGATGACAAACTGCACCTTCTGCTGCATACCCTTCGAGAGTTCTTCCAGTTTTTTGTTCCACCAAGCCATGATATCCAGACGCTTGAACCAATCGTGCAGGCGTTTTGTAGCTTCCGCGCGGCTCAATCCTTTGAGCATGGCCAGATAAACGGCCTGTTCGCCAACCTTCATTTTCTTGTAGAGGCCGCGTTCTTCAGGCAGATAGCCGATGCGTGCCACATCGTCGGCAGAGAAGGGATGGCCGTCGAAGATGACCTCGCCGCTGTCGGGGGCGGTAATGCGGTTGATGATGCGGATGAGCGTTGTCTTGCCTGCCCCGTTAGGGCCCAGCAGACCGAAAACCTTTCCGCGGGGCACGTCAATGCTCACGTCATTGAGTGCAGTGTGGTTGGCAAAGCGCTTCACGATGTGTTGGGCGCTCAAGAAAAATTCGTCCATTGTGGTGTCGATTTGGTATGGGTGAAATTTTTATGGATGACGAATGGTGTTAAGGGGCACAGGAAAAGGGGCCAGACCGCAGGTCAGGGCTGCGTCTCTCCTTCCACAAATTCTTCCAGCAACATGTGTTCGCCGTCGAACACAGCATAGGAAAATTCCGTTATCCAGTCGCCGAGGATGATGGCCCGCGTGGTGCGCGAGAGCATGAGGTCGAGCTCAATGTGGCGGTGTCCGAAGATGAAATAGTTGATGTCGGGGTGTGTGGAGAGATAGTCTTTGGCAAATCGGATGAGTTCCTCGTTGTCTTCTCCTTGGTATTCTGGTTCCTTACCGTCCACGCGCTTCATTCTGCTGCGTCGTGCCCATTCCAGTCCAAAAGCCATGCCCCATCGTGGGTGTAGGGCGGCGAAGAGGCGCTGGCAGGTGGCGTTGTGGAACACGGAGCGGAGGAAGCGAAACGAACGGTCGGTCGACCCGAGGCCGTCGCCGTGTGCCAGATAAAACACCTTGCCATAGATTTCCAGTGTGGTGCTTTGGCGGTGGATGGTCATGCCGCATTCCTTTTCAAAATAGTCGTGCACCCAGAGGTCGTGGTTGCCCGTGAAGAAATGCACCTCCACGCCCATGTCGGTCAGTTCGCTGATTTTTCCAAGTAGGCGCGTGTAGCCCTTCGGGACGACGTATTTATATTCGTGCCAGAAGTCGAAAATGTCGCCCAAGAGATAAATGGCATCCGCCTTATGCTTGATGCTGTCGAGGAAATTGACCAAGCGGCGCTCTTGAGTTCGGGCGTGCGGAATGGCCAAACTGCCCAAATGGGCGTCAGAGAGGAAATAGATATTTTTCATTGGGCTGAAAGCGTGTTGTCGTAAGATGAAAAGATTGGCAGAAAGCTTTTGGGTTGAGGCTTTTAGCGTTAGTAATGGCGACCATTACATAAAACCCAATTCGAGTTTAGCCTCTTCGCTCATCATGTCCTTGTCCCATTCAGGCTCAAAGACGAGGTTGACGTGGGCTTCCTTTATGCCAGTGATGCCATCGAGTTTGATGCGCACGTCTTCAACAATGAAGTCGGCTGCCGGACAGTTTGGGGCAGTGAGCGTCATGTCAACGTCGAGCGTCCCATCATCGTGGAGTTCGATGCGGTAGATGAGGCCGAGGTTATAGATGTCAACGGGTATTTCTGGGTCGTAAACCGTTTTGAGGATTTCAACAACCCTTTCTTCCAATTTCAATTTTTCTTCTGATGTCATGTTGGGATATATGTTGGCTTGAGGTTTAGTAATGGTGAAAAAATAACTTGACCAATTTTGTGGAGTAAGGCGTAATATCTTATGCTCTGTCTTTTTGCCGCTTTTGGGGTATTTGTCATCGGTCACATAGCCCGCTATGCTCCCTCTTTCAAATTCCAAAACCAACAAAAATATAGGTCAAAATTGCTCAACTTATTCTTTCACCATTACTTAGGTGTGTCAGAGTGGTCAGAGCCGGCCCTCATCGTTGTAGCTGTAATAGCTGCCGTCAGCGAGGACGATGTGGTCAATGAAGCGTATGTCCATGGCTTTCGCCGCTTCCTTCACCTTTTGCGTCAGGCGGTCGTCTTCCCGGCTGGGCTTGGAACTGCCAGAAGGATGGTTGTGGCAGAGCGCAATGGACGTGGCGTTGGCGAGGATGGCCTCGCGGAGTACGAGCCGCACGTCGACCACAGTTCCCGTGATGCCGCCGCGACTGACACAGACACTGCCGATGATGCGTAGGTTGTGGTTCATCAACAACACGTGGCATTCTTCAACGGGATTGTCGCGAAGTTTGTTGAGGAAGTAGCGGTAAATGTCTTCCGACGATTGTGCGCTGGGGCGTTCCTCCACGTGCTCTTCCTGCCGCCGTTTGCCCAGTTCGCAGGCTGCAAGAATCGACACCGCCTTCGCTTCGCCGATGCCTTTGTAGCGGCAGAGCTGTTCGAGCGTCATCTTGCCCACGTCGCCCAAACTATTGCGATGGTCAACGAGCAGGCGCTCCATGAGACTAACGGCATTTTCCGTTGTCGACCCCGACCCGATGAGGATGGCCAGCAGTTCGGCATTGCGCAGGGCGGCAGGGCCGTGCTTGATGAGGCGCTCCCTCGGGCGCTCGTCGGCTTTGAGGTCTTGGATGATGGTGTGATCGTTGTCGGCCATGACGTTTGTAACCTTCCTTACTTGTAGAAATTCTTTTTGAAAGCTTCAAATTCGCCCTTGCCGAGCACGCAGCGGCGCCAGAAAGCACGGATGAATCCTGTGCCATAGCCAAGCAACTGCACATAAGCGGCGGCCACGGCGCGTAGGCCAACGCCCAGACTGCGGGCCGTGCGGGTGGCGTCGGCGCAGATGATGAGGGCAAAAAGCACAAACGGCGTGAGGCATACCCACCAATGGGGGCAACCAAGGGCGGCGGCCACGGCGGTCAGCACCACCAGCAGGGCGCAGCCGGCGGCAAAAACGGCAGGCAAGGCATGCACGAGTTTGAGCGTGCCGGGATGGCGCTTGGTGAGGTTGATGCGGGCGATGCCCGAGTTGTGCACTTGCTTGAAAAACTTTCGAAGGTCGGTGCGGCGCTTGTGCCAAACCCAGGCCTCTGGAAAGAGGCGGCAGGCATAGCCTTGCTCAAAAATGCGCGTGGAGAAATCGATGTCTTCGCCAAAGCGCATGTTGCTGAAACCATTGAGTGCGGCATAGACCGTTCGGCGCACCCCCATATTGAACGAGCGCGGATAAAACTTGTCCATCTTCTTCTTTCCGCCACGGATGCCGCCAGTGGTGAAGAAAGACGTCATGGCGTAGTTGATGGCTTTCTGCATGGGCGTGAACGACTCATGGGCGCGGTCGGGGCCTCCAAAAGCATCGCAGGGCGCGGCGTTGAGTTCCGCGTCAACCGCCTGAAGATAGCCCTCCGGCAGCACCACGTCGCTGTCGAGAATGATGACATACTCGCCCTTCGCCCGTTCCACGCCATAGTTGCGCGAGCCGCCGGGCCCCGAGTTCTCTTTCATGAAATAGCGCACATTGAGCGCATCGGCATAGCGCTCTGCCACCTCTTGGCAGGGCTGCGATGAACCATCTTCCACGATGAGAACTTCGAAATCCTGAAGCGATTGTTTCGTCAGGCTCTCAAGCAGTTCGTCCACTTCATCGGGGCGGTTGAATACGGGGATGACAAAGGAGTATTTCATAAATAATTTTGATTACCTACTTAGTAATGGTGAAAGAATAAGTTGAGCAATTTTGACCTGCATTTTTGTTGGTTTGGAAATTTGAAAGAGGGAGCATAGTGGGCTATGTGACCGATGACAAATTTCAAAAGTGGCAAAAGGATAGAGCATAAGAAATAATTCCTTACTCCCCAAAATTGGTCAAGTTATTTTTTTTACCATTCCTTAATGTGCAAACTTACGCAAAATATGTGGAATATCCGAGATTTCGCCCAACGGATTTGCCCGAAAACCCAAGATAATGTCCCACTTATCGTTGCCTTTCTCTTGCCAGTGCCGCAAAAACTTGTTAGCTTTGCTATGCGAGCCAGTGAATTGCCATAATTCTGACTACCTACTTATAAACTAATTTTGCCCACCGACTTATCAAATTGATTTTAAACATCAGATGCCTGCTTACCATTACTTTCCCCCACTTGAATCCTATCCTTTTTTCAAAATCATTTGCACAGCCTTGCCCAACTCTGTCAGCCTATATCTTTGATTTGGATGATTGGGAGCGTCTGCATATTTCATTTGTATAAGGCCAGATAGAGTAGCTGGTTTCAAAGACACCTTGTCGAAGTATTAGCGAGATTTGGTTGCAAGTTTGGTTGCAAGTTGCAAGTTTTCTTTGGCATATTCTGACGTATCTATATTGATAATTAGGTCTCTAACGTGAATAGGGATATTTGTTGCAAGCTGATGAGCGGTTGCTGTTAAGCTGGTGTCCAGTATAGATTCCTCATAGCTTTTAGCATCATCTTCAATGATAGCACTGAATGACATAACACAGGCACTATCTCTGCAATGCATTCAAACAAGTTTAATGCTCTGTTCTCAGTTTGTGCTGCGTTTCAAATCAAAGAATAATGCTCTTGGCAAATTTAAAATAATTTTGCCCACCGACTTACTTATATTATAGGAGCCGTCTGTCAATTTGGATTCGCTTGCCAAACGGGGCCGACAGGCTTGATGCAACGCAAACCAGACTCGTAGCGGCCCCCCCCGATGCCTCGTAAATACAAATTCCCAACTTGTCAGCGAACTTCGCCCCGTCTGCATCCGCCTCTGCTCCCAGACACGACCGCCTCTGCCCCCAGACGCATTCGCCTCTGCCCCCAGACGCGCTTGCGTCTGCTCCCGCGTTCGCAGAGGGAAATAGACCATGAAACGGCAACAATAGATGCAGACTTTCAAGGCCCCTTTCACCAATTGCCAGCCACATTCTTGTTGATTTCCTGGAAACGTGGGTTACTTTCCAGACGTTTTGTTCATAGAGAGATAAGAAAACAAAAACGTTTCACCAGTAAAATAGGCGTTTCAAGGCGTGTTACGGAAAAACCGTCCGCCAGTCTGTGCGCCCTCCGAAAGCAAACCCGCCCTATGGATAAAAAAGAAATCACACCCAACACGAGTTGAATTTGAAACATAAGCCGATGGCGCCCCCCCACCTTTGCCAGCGCACTCGGAAAATGTAAACATTCGGATTTGTTAAACAATGTAAAACAGCCGAATATTTATATTGAGAAGCTTCCCTCATCTAAACTTTTCACTACTTTTGCAATTGATTTCCTGAATTAATCTTTTGTTTGAGATAGCCTCCAGCTGGAGTGCTTCAAGAACAAAGGTTAATTTGAGCCTACGCCGAGCAGAAGTCAAGGGCCAGTTCTTCGGGCCGAAGCAGAAGTGGGGTATGGGTGGGAAACAGGAGATCGACATATATAAAGGCGTTTATCAACGCTTGTTCTTGATCTTCGAAATCTCGCAAGTTTCATGTACCATCAAGACAAGGCAGCGATAGATGCCCAGGTGATGTGGTTATTCGCCTACCCAGTTTAGATGAGTAATGTCATGGCAGCATTTTTTAGTGCGTGCCATGACATGTCTCTTCGTTTCTTGGTAGCATCAGATGGTATATCATATCGGCGTGGGCTCTGTTCGTTGTTCGTTCGACGGTACAGGGCAAATGCGAGAGCCTCGAAGGTGGAACGACAACGAAAGGTTCACGCTTTTTTGTGTTTTCACAAACCCTTAGTAAAACGCCAGTATTGGCAGAAAAGTCCTGAAGGTCAAGGATGCGCTCAGGAATTGATGCAAATCCGCCTTTCGTTGCGGACAAAGAAACTCCCGTGGGCGGCTCATGTCCTTGGAACGTCTGTGTTCTTTCGCCATCAAAAAAAATATAGAAAATAATCCTTGTTTGCCAAGAAAATTTCATACCTTTGCGGCAGACTATTAAAGCCGACATTGCAATATACGTAAAATCGGATTAATGATAGTTTAATGGTGGTGGTGAAAAAACACCTTCGGATGTCAGAGCTTAAAACGATAAGAACTTAAGCATGAAAAAACCATCCGGGGAAAGCATCACACAATATGAAAGAACACTGGCGAGAAAACCGGACGACACGTCCGTTGCCTGTTTTTCCAAAACGTAAGAAATGAACACATTGCCTAATGTGGAACCCCAAGGAGGCGGGGCAGAGCCTCTCAGCACCGGATTTGCCTCCGATGTCCTCCCCGAAGTCTATAGCCCATTGGCTGCCGACTCACACACAGGGGTGTCCCCGAACTATGCTCCGAAGGATGCACCGCGTTGGAAAGTGCCTTGCTGGTTTGTCCTGCGTGTCACCTACGGCCGCATAGATAAGGCCGTTGAAGATTTAAAAGCTAAAAACATACCCACTTATGTGCCGATGCAATATGTGGAGAGAATCGTATTGGGGAAAAAGAAGCGCGTCAAGCAGCCTCTTTTCCCCAATTTGATTTTTGCACGTATGACGCGCATAGAGTCGCATTCCATCGTCAAGTCTCCAGCCCCAACGGCCACTTACATCCGCTATTATCTCGACAAGACAGAGAAGCCCGAGAGCAAGACGGGCCTCTGTCCTCCCGTCATTCTTTCTGAAGACGTCATGCAGCACATCGTTCGTGCCACCATCACCTCCAATCCCCATGTCAAGACCCTCCCCGTATCTCGTTGCCATTTCAAGAGCAACGACCAAGTGCGCGTTAAGGAGGGCGAATTTAAAGGCTTTGTCGGCCGCGTCATCCGCGTGGCAGGCCAGCAGCGCGTTGCTTTGGAAATCAAAAGCATCTGTTACCTCGCCACCGCCTTCGTTCCCAGTGCATTCTTGGAGAAAGTGGAAGAGAGTTCCGGGATTGGAAGAGAGGAACAGAAAGACGCGGAAGAAAGCGTTGTTTGATGATGCTGGAGGTTGCGGGGTAGTGTAGACTTACCAACTTGATATATAATAACTTGAAATAGCTATGAAGTCTGTATTTTTCTCATTTTTCCTCGTTGTTCTGTTTGGAGTGCAGTCGTGCAGTAGCGACAGTAATCCAATCATTGAAGACATTGAAGAACCCAGTGCGGGTTTCTTTTCCATCTACAACAAGTCCGAAAAAAGCTATGTGAAGAATCATGGCGATGTCATTATTGGCGACACCTTGCTGATAACGTTTACGCCAAATTACGACTTCGCCGCCGAGAACTTCAAAACAACCGTTTCGGTCAATGGCAAGACCATCACGGGTAATGAATACATTGTGGGAGAAGATTCGGAAACGCTGGATATTTCTGCCAAGTCAGAAGCAACGACTTCCTCCCATGTTCTACGTGAACAATATGAAGCCAGTTTGAACTTGCTCTCAGCCAGCATATCGTTGGATTATGTCGTTGCCATGGCAGAACTTTATCCTTTCGCCGTTCCAACCGTCAGCTACAAAGACAATGAAGGACAGCTCGTCAAACACCGCCTTACAGACAGCGATTTTGAAGTGTCGGAATTTGATGGCACGCTGTTTCACACCCATCGCAAACGCGTTTCTTACAGACAGCCATTAGGTTCGAAACGCGAGTTCCGTGTAACCTATGAACCGAATTACCAAGTCTCTCCGACAAAGCCAACCTATTATTTCTCACACGACATCACGGTGCCTTATGTGTATATCTCCTATGTCAAGAACGGAGAAATCTTCAAGAATATCTATCAGAATTTGTCTATTGACATCTCCGTTGAAGGTTCGGAATCCGAGGGAGACGTTGAAAAGGAAGCCATCGGCGAATACCTCAATGCCCTAAAAAGCGTTGTCGACAAAGTGTCGGTGGAGATTGACAGAAACGGAAAAGTCCGCTTGACGAGATGAGGACGGGTTGATAGATAATGTAGTTAAGGTGTCTAATTAAATATTTGAAAAATAGAGGCCGATTTTACCTTTTAAGTGCCCAATATTCCGCCGACGGAATTAATTATGTTGAGATAAAAGTTACAGGTTCTCTACAATTTGTAGCCTTTCGTGTTAGCAAACCTACTGCAATTGCTTGACGAGTAGAAACCCATATAGTTAACCAACTAAAGTTTTCCACCCTCTTTATTGGGGGTGGAAAACTTTAGTGATATAATAGAATCCAACAATGCAATATACAGAATTTATACACCCTGAAGATGCAGCTGCACTAAAGACATTGAAAGCTGTTCCCATGCTTTCAACCATTGTAAAGAAAGTAATGGATGTAGGAGCAGAGCAGTTACAAACGGGACTGAACATGGCTTCAAAGGTGAGGTTGTCACCCACACAGTTGCCAAGACTCTACAATATTCTTCCTCCAATATGTGAACGATTGGAAATAAAAGAACCAGAGTTTTACTTGGAAATGAATCCATCGCCCAATGCCTATGCTTTTGGCGACACGCAAACAGCTATCACCATCACATCTGCATTGGTGGACATGATGTCGGAGGATGAGCTAATTGGTGTTGTGGCTCATGAGTGTGGGCATATCGCTTGTCGCCATATGCTCTATCATACATTGGCACAGATTATTGCCAATGCTTCCGGCATGTTTGAGACATTAGCAAAACTCGCTGTGCCTATCCATTATGCCTTGATGTATTGGCAACGCAAGAGTGAATTGAGTTGCGACCGTGCAGCAGCCTACATCGTTGGCCCAAAGGCTACTGCATCAATGTTGGCACGTTTGGCTGGTGGTCCAAAGTCAATCACCTCTGAACTCAACCTTGAAGAACTGGCTGAGCAAGCCGACCTTTATGATGCGTTCTGTAAGAACGGTTTGTGGAACAAAACATTGCAGACATATGCCGTGATGGATCAAGACCATCCTTTTACCTCTGTTCGTGTCAGAGAGATGTTGAAATGGGTAGAGAGCGAAGATTATCAGAATATGATAAAGAATAATCCCGTTTGTCCTCATTGTCATAAGGCGATAGACACTTCATGGAAATTCTGTCAGCATTGCGGACATAAACTATAAACAAAGAAAAACTCATATAATGAATATAGCTCCATTTTTAGCAAAAGCCTGTCAGGAACTTGACAAGGCGATGCAAGGCACTCTCGACGGAACAAAGATTGCCTGTATCAGTGAGACTATCAGCGGTTTTGCCATAGCTGCTGCTATAGCGAGTGGAGTGGCGGGTGTTGCTCCTGGTTTTGCAGGAGTGGCTGCGGCATTGACCCAAGCAGGTTTCGTGTGGGCAACATACGTCAAGATCAACAAGACGCTTGACATATCTATGTCGGAGAACACGGCAAAATTCATTGGTTCTGCCATCGTCACAAACTTGATAACAAGTGCAGGTGCTTTTGTCGCCGTACTCATTGGTTCGTCAATCGTTTCCATTATCCCTGGTGCCCAAGTCGTTTCTGTAGCTATGAACGCCGCACTTGGTTATACAATAGTATATGTCTCTGCTATCATCTACCTTAAACTCATTACCCGAATGATGCAACCAGACGGTACGCTAAAGGTTTCGGAGTCGGATGATACCAAGCACATTATCCGCGACATCATCAAGGAATCAAACATTAAGGATATGGTGAAGGAAGGCAAAGCCGCCTATAAGCAAGCTAAGGAGGACGGCAGTTTTGATAAGGCAAAGAATACTAAAAAATGTCCGAAATGTGGAGCGGAAGTGAAGGATGGGCAGAAGTTTTGCTCGGAGTGTGGGGAAAAGTTGTAAAATATAGAATTAATACGATATGAAGAAATTTGATATTTTTATTAGCTATCGCCGTGAAGGAGGATATGATACCGCCAAACACTTGTCTGATTTATTAACACGCGATGGTTATCGAGTTAGTTTTGATATAGACACTTTAAGGAGTGGAGATTTCGATAAACAGTTATATGAACGTATTGACTTATGTAAGGACTTTATTTTAATTGTAGACAAACACACATTCGATCGGACTATTATAGATAAGATTCCGTGCGAGAAAGATTGGTTGCGATGTGAACTTGCCTATGCGTTAGAAAAAGGAAAGAACATAATTCCTGTTTTCTTATCTGGTATTAAAGAATTTCCAGATGGGCTACCTGATGATATTTCGGGAGTTACTAAGAAAAATGGTCCTGAATATAATCAATATTATTTTAATGATTTTTATCGTGAGCTAAAAAAGAGGTTTCTTCATAAAAAAATAAGTTTAAAAAGAATACTTGGATATGCAATAGTCGTTATCTTGTGTGCAATTGGTATTTGCATCATAAAACCTGTATCAACAAATGGATACAAATACAAAGAGTCCAATGAATTTGTTGAAAATATAAACAAATGGAATTCTTTGAAATCTTTTAAGGATAATGCAGGAAAAGAGGGAAACAAATATATGACATGGTATCTCAAAGAAGTGAATAAAAAAGACATGGCACAGAATAAGGAATTTGGAGAAGTGTACTTAAAATACATTGTCATCAAACCATTGGTGTTAGCATATGTAGCTCTCTCTACAGGTGACTTAGAAGCTGAACAAAATGTAGATTTTATAAACGACATAATAGATGATTGTTATAAAGCCATACCTGATAAACATAAAAATTCCTTTGCTTTCAATGCAAATAAAAAAGAACAGAGGATTGAATCATTAAAATCTGATTTAGACATTTGCATACAAGAATTACAAGAAAGAAATGACCTAACAAAGATGGAAGATGATTATATACCTTTATTAAAAGCCACCGTCATTAGTTCCTTTTGGGAAAATTAAGCTGAAATAAAAATAAATGACCGACCAAGATATAATATCCTCCCTTATAGCCCATGACTCTAAGGTAACAGCGCAATTCTTCTTCAAGGATTGCCGTCCGTTGTTCCTTAGCGTCATTAGGCGAGTGTTCGGGACACAGATCGTTGATTACGACGAGATAATCAGCGAGTTATACATACTCCTTATGGAGAACGATGCGAAGAAGTTGCGCTCGTTTAAGTTTGAAAGTACGCTCTATCAGTGGCTAAAGACCACTGCCATAAGACATTGCCTGTTGCTGAAAAGTAAAGCGAAAGTGATAGATGACGAGAGCCAAGAACCTCTTAACAATAGTCATCGTGAACTATCGTTGGCAGAAAGCTCACAAGCACGAATGGATATGGAGACTCTACTAAGGCAGATGAAGAACCAACGTTACGCTTTGGTGATTCGTCTGCTGATGATAGAAGACAGAACGCCAGATGAGGTGGCACGGCAATTATGCGTGACCGTGGACAACCTCTATAACATCAAACGCAGAGCGATACAAGCTCTTACCGAAGTTGCACTTAAAGACAAAAAGCATTATGAACGATAAGCATATTATTATATCAGATGAACTGTTGTCTGCCTTCTTGGACGGCAACACATCTGCAGAAGACACCATGCGTGTGTTGAAAGCTGCAGAACAGGACAAAGATTTACAAGAAATCATCCGCATTGCAAGCGAAGTGGATGAAGACATGGCAACCTTAAAACCTGTCGTAACAAAGCCTGTCCCCATGACAGCCATGGCAGCCAAGCAGAAGGAAAACTATCTTTGCGATATAGAGTGTGAAGAGTTCATCCTCCATCAGTTTGGCATAGAGACCACACACAAGACGCTCCTCGACGAAGCCTACCGCAACTGCTGGCTAAAAGACAAAGGCATGCCACTATATAATATAGGTAGACTCTTGGAGAAAAACAATCTGTCCGTCAGCCGTCGCTACGACTCAACTATGGAAGACATCGTGCGCCTTTTGGACAATGGTAATCAACTGATAGCTGTCATCGACAATACATTACTTCTACATGATGTGGTAGAAGACACCACACAGCCCAACCATGCCGTAGCCATCAGTTCTATTTCTATAGAATCAGATGAAATAACGCTCTTCAATCCTTATACTGAAGAGGAACTTACCACCTATCACCTATCGTTATTCGTCAAGGCTTGGGCGCAATCCAACCATTACCTCGTAGTAGTAAACACCACCGACCGCTTCATCTACGAGCCATACCCAATAAGTCTTGATGACATACAACTCGATGACGACCTCACCGAACTGCAAGAAGCCATAGCCGAGAATGCTCACGAGATATGGGCAAAGGCACGCACCGACCAAGGCTGGACGTATGGGATCGAGCGCAACGATCAGAAAAAAGAAACTCCCGATATGGTGCCTTACTGCAACTTGTCAGAGAGCGAGAAACAATATGACCGCGAGATGGCAATGCAGACGTTGAAGTTGGTGAAGAAGTTGGGATATGAAATAAAGAAAAAGTGAGATGAGAATATTCAAGAGTAAAACGAATTGGTTTCTGATTCCCTTGCTTTTACTGGTAATGGGGAGTGGACTCGCAAGAATATTTCGTGTAAGTATTCCATTATGGGATAATACAAGGTTTTGCTTCGGAATTTGTAACAAACTATGTCAGTATGAGATAACAAAGCCGTTGCTCTTACCATTGAACAGCTGGGATATTTTGCCAATATTTATTCTTTTGTCTATACTTATTTTATGGTTTACTGGGAGTGAATATGACTATCGGCGCCATCTCTCGTCAAACAAATGTTATAAACAAGTGTTTGGGGCTTTGATAAAGACAAAATTTGAACGCCGCATTATTCCCGGAGCTTTGGTTGCTATGTTGGTGACTTATATAGCATGGAGGACAGAATTCTATATAGTCTTTAGATGTTTGCTTGTTTTATTGTCTACGCTTACGCTTATCGGAGTATGGTATGTGGTTACATGCCTCAATCAAATTTATAACTTGCGTAAACAGGAAGCAAGAATAACATGGAGCCAAATAGCGTTGCTGACTGCTTTTGGTCTATGGATTATTGTGGTAATATGTAGTTTAAATCTACAAAAGGAGAATCCAATGGATACGGCAATTATCGGAGTCGTTGGTGCCGTCCTCGGCTGGATATTCCAAGATACGATCAAAAGTGTTGCTGCTTTCTTTTACTTACGTGCTAATGGCTTATTGCAGATTGGAGATCTTATTTCTGTTCCATCGAAGGATATAGAAGGATTTGTACGCAACATATCACTTACCACAGTTACCATTGAGAATTGGGATACTACAACATCCTCTTTCCCTACGTATATATTACACTCCGAGCATTTCAAAAATAGCCAGCGTATGATGGATGGAAAGACATTAGGTAGGCTTATGAAGAAGACATTTATTATAGACTCTGGGTGGATTTATCCGCTCACACAGCAAAACGTGGAACGCTTGAAGAAGGAATTGGACTTGAACGATTATGTGGTTGAAAAAATTGTCAAGATTGGAGACCTTAATATAGAGGCGTTTAGGCTATACTTGTATCATTGGCTTATGGAACACCCTCATGTATCGCAGCAGCCACGTCTCATGGTACGTTGGCTGCAACAGACCGAAGAGGGAATGCCACTGCAACTGTTTGCTTATCTTACCGACACCATGCTTGATGTCTTTGAGTGGCGACAATCTGAAATAATTGAGCATGTGATAAAGGCAATGGGATGGTTTGACATTTGTCTCTACCGGAGTCCGTCAGGCTATGATGTAAGCAACAGCAACATATTCCTCACAAATCATAGAGCAGACTATCACAAAAAAGATGAAGACAATGGTAGAATCAAATAACAAGATGGAAGACCTTTTTGGGGAGATGCTACATCTGCATCCTGTTGACAAAGATGGCTACAGAATACAAAAGGATAATAAGGATACTTACGATTGTAGACCTTTTAATGATGATACAATAAGGAGTTGGTATATAGCTCGTGCCTATGTTCTTCAACGGATGAAGACAGACAATAATTGGGGCGCAGAGGGGATTACAAAATTTTCCAGTGATCGCGTGCATATAGTGATACATTATCATGGCGAGCCTATGGCACTTTTTATCGCAAGACAAGTGGCATTGGTGACACACTTTCTTAATTTCCGCGAGGGCGATGGTAGGGCTTCTGCACCATGTAACACAACAGTTATTACCATTCTGTATGAGCGTAAAGAGAATTTTGATATCTTTAAAGAATTGCGGCGTGAAGAATACTTATGTAATTTACCGGATGTATGCAAATGTGTGAAAAGCTATGGAGGTAAAGTTGAAGAAGAATATAATCCGAATTCATATATAGACATAGAATTAGAACTTGTAGGTTTTGACAGTGATTCGTTTGACAAATATCAAGGAGAAAATTATGGTAATCTTCGACAAATAGTAATCGAAAAGGGTGAAATTGATAAAATTTCTAAACTTGCCCAAGAACAGAGCTTAGACGTTACTAACGCTCGTCGTGTCAATATGGTCTACAATGTAGGCGCTGACATTGAAAACCTGCCAGCTGACGACCCCAATACAGCAGAACGATACAACAAAGCTTTACATTATTTCTGCTATCAGCAGTCATTAGAAGATGCTTTGAAAGAGTGGAACAAACTTGCATTTTATAATGATGAGAAAGACAAGCATAAAGTAGAATGGCAGATTTTGTTGCGCAACAAACTATCGAACGTGTTATGTGCAGATTGTTTTGAATTGCGCCTAAAATCGCTCTTCGACGCTGACGGGCGCAAAGACATGATGGACATTATAATAATGGCATATCTTGATAAAAATAGCCAAAAGAAAGATGGCAAGAGTGTTGACTATAAGACAATTAATATAACCCCCTCAATGCTTCATTATATGATGAAGAATCATGAAAGCGATCTTTTGGCCTTGGTAAAGAAGAACCTCCAAAAGATAGCTCAATGTGAACACGCCCGTTGGAATGTGGAAAAACTCATCCTCGGTTTTGCCCCCTTCACTCCTCATGAACGATATGAAGACAACCTACATTTCGGTCCGTCACGCAACGCCTACCGCAAGAAATTGAAAAACAATAAAGGCCACCACATAGATCTATGTTCCTATCATGATTTACGCCGCCGCAACCCTGGTGACATGAAATTTGACTGTTTTCTAATGATGGCTATGGTTAGGATATTTAAGAGTTAGTACCAATATTATTTTATTTTGACAATGTATGCGTGCCGATTAAAGAGGATACTAATATACAACATTACAAAATGCAAATAAGTATTGTATCCAACAGGAATAATCCAAATAAACTTATGACTATGAGAATTTTAATCATACTTTTGGCAATATTTCAATATAAAGCTGTAACCGTCTGATAATCAGTACTAATTACACGATTAATAAACGACGGGAGACAATGTAGAAACAAAATATCAAAGAAACAACATTTTCGCATTTTCCTTGTTTCTTATTGTTTCTTTGGTTTCTGTTGGTTGCATTTTAAGGCTTAGCTGAAAGAATTATCAGTCTACTTCAACCGTATTCTACCTTCAAACAATCCCAAATGATTTGCAATTGACGGAATCATTGATATTGTCATGCAGACTAAAAGAGAGAGAACCAAAGAGTCGTCTTGGTTTGCGGCAAGAACAATGCCATTTCATACCTATGCATCAGTTGCCATACTGTTGCAAAGGTACATAAAATTCTCCATATATATACTTTACTTTGGTTTAGCCTATATATAAGACTAACCACGTAAAGTGAACTATTCCACATAAACCATACTGCCATTTGTAGAGTTGCAGCGAAAAGAGAATATGCGCATAATGCTTGTGCGTAACTTTCTCTTTTCGCTGCAATCATCCCATTTTACACCCTTATCCCCACATTTACAAAAATCACTTCACATATATACTTTACTTCGGTTTAGCCTATATATAAGACTAACCACGTAAAGTGAACTATTCCATATAAACCAAACTGCCATTTGTAGGGTTACAGCCAAAAGAAAAAGCTGCGCATAATGCTTGTGCGTAACTTTCTCTTTTGGCTGCAATCGTTCTAGTGTACAGTTGATATTCCATCTTTACACCGACCACCTTTCTTTTCGCTGCATACTTGGGGACTTGTAGATAATAATTGTGTTGCAAAGGTACTTCTCATGTCTTCTGCCTTGCAAGGTCTGCGCCTTGCGGTTCATCGGAAAAATCTCCACCTCGGTTGACACTGAGGTTGTATTTTACCATGAAACCTTGCATGCAGGTACATGAGACTTTTTGAGGCAACAAAATTTTATCAAATCCCCAAGTAGCTGTAGCTATAAGAGGGAAGTAACAAAACTTAAAAACAAACGATTATGGCAAACTTATGTGACACACAGTACAAAATCACAGGTGAGAAGAAAGCCGTTGCCGACCTGTGGAACACGCTTCAAGAATTGAACGTAAACGAAAAGAATATCTGGCTCGGTGATTTGGCGAACCATTACGGCATCGACTACAAGGCAAAAGGCTTTTCCGTTCGTGGTGAAATCTATTGGGCGGAATATGAAGAATATAGTGACTATGCCTTGTTGTCGTTTGACACGGAAACGGCTTGGGCTGCTTGCAACGACTTCTTCGATGCGCTGAACGAGAAGTTTGATGGAGCATTTTCTATCAGTTATCGTGAAATAGAGTGCGGTTGGGGCATTTTCTGTGTTCACGACGAGGGAGAGCATTTTCCCGAAGAATGTTACGTGAGTGCGTACGGAGAACCGTTTGAAGCAATGAATGAAGAACCTTTTGACACCGTGGCTGACGCAATAGAGGTATGGTGCGAGAAAACCAGCATCAATCGTGGCGAACGCTCTGATGAGGAGATGTTGGAATACATTTCCCAATACGAGTACGAAGACGAAAAAACTTTCTTCTTTATCAATAAGTTTGAGTTTGAATAATATTATAGGAGGAACAAAATATGATTGATTACGATGAGTTGGACGGAATAGTAGGTTGCTATTGCACCTTAGTTTATCCGTATCGAGGACATTCAGAGGGTACGGTTGTTGCCGATTACGGACAAGAGGTAATTGTTCGGTTGAATAATGGCAAGGAGCTGACCGAGTATCGGAGTGACGTACTGATATACGAATAAAATCTCTAAATGAATAGCCTGCTCACATTCCGTGGGCAGGTCTTATTATCCAAAGCAACAGCCTTTTTTATCATAAGAGATTTTGACAACGCTTGCCTGCGTCGCCTCTTCCTTTTATACTCATATCTGTCAATCCATTCGCCAAACGCAAAAGCGAACAAAACCGTCTTATACTTCAGGATGACATTATTCTCTTTTTAATGTGGCTGCAACATATTGCAACTCCACTTTCCACTATGCCACTTGTTACGTGAATCATGCTTGCTTGATGTGCAATGCCAATGCTTACATCTATTCATTATTGTACTTGTACGTCTCAACTGGAATTTCCCATTTTTCATGTCAGCATCAATGTGCTCTCCGTCATGGCTCTTGTTGATGATAAATATTGCAATGGTTCTCTCCATTCTCCTGATACGGCTGCTTTGATAACTGCTTTATACTCCGTGGTGTACGTCTTCCGCAAGCCTACATTCCGTTACTTGTTGTTCATGCGCCTTTTCTGAATTTGTTCTTCCGAAGCCACTCATTTTTTCAATGCAAATTTAGCGTGATGCTGCGATAACTGCCATTATCTTGTGAGGTCGCTTCGCTGTGACCAATAAAATAGTCGATAATCTTCCTTTTTCTCCTAACCGCCAACAGAAAACGAGTATTATAGCCGATTTTCATGGTACTTTCCTCATGTGCCACATCTCTGCTTTGGGTTGCATGTAAAAATTAAGTTTAACTTCAAAAGCAAATTCAAAATGAAAAAGATCGAGAACAACTTCACAGTATCAGGTTTTGTAGGCAACAATGCGGAAATCCGCCAGTTCACCACTGCAAGCGTAGCCCGCTTCTCATTAGCAGTAAACCGTCAGGAGAAAAACGGAGAGGAAACCAACCGTGTATCGGCTTTCATCAGCATGGAGGCATGGCGCAAGAACGAGCACACCGAGTCATTTGACCAGCTGACAAAGGGGACGCTCCTGACTGTTGAGGGTTACTTCAAGCCAGATGAATGGATTGATCAGCAAGGCACCAAGCACAATCGCATCGTCTTCATCGCCAACAAGTTCTATCCAGCTTTGGAAAAAGAGGGACCTGGTGCAGAAAGCACAGAGCAGCCTACCACTAAAACAAAGAAGAAATAGTCTTCTTTCTGACTTACAGACAAAGCGGTTTCGACCGCTTTGTCTTTTCTCATGTTTGCATATTCCACTTTTATCAAATCCTTCTTCTCTTGTACATACTACGTACCTCCTTTTTAATCAGTCAGAAATATTTTGTCCCAACAGTCTTGGCTTCCGTGGCATCCACAACGGATGCTACTAAAGGCAAGACCATTGCGCCAAAGGTATATGCGGAAACACACTTGCCGCAAACGCCAAGAGAGTTTCCTTAACGCATATACCGCATATTTCCAGCTGTCCTATCTTTTATATGCGGATAAACCGTAAGCCGATATTCATACAACTACGTCCCACGCCATAAGCGAAACCGCACATACTGTTTGTCAGAAAGGCTTATCAGCCACTCTTCCAAAGGCAAGTATGCACAGATTGTGGTTTGTTGACAACGTGAAGCGGCATATGCCGTTTTCATGTCGCCAACAAACCACAAACAGTGCATCGAGAAGCTTGCTGGCAGTTGCGCAGTTTCACACCCGCCCTTTCCTCTTTTATATTCTTCATCACCTTTTTTCTTTTTGCAGTATTATACTTCTGTTGTAGCCATATTGGTTTCCTGTCAGCTTTGCCACTTCGGATATTTACCGCAAAGGTACAAGTTGTCAGGCATACGTCAAATCGGGCATCTATGGATGCTTCCGAAAAATCTTCCTCTGTATGTGCCATATAGAGTGTATTTTTCTTTTCCGATTTGTCTTAATGCTTTCCAACTCCTTTGCGTGGCGGAAAAATATCCCTCGGACAAGCCGAAAGGCTCCGAAAAGAGGGAAATAAAAAATTCCAAGACTATGGCAAAGGTAATAGACGAGAGTATCAAAAAACAACTTAGCAAGAGGATGGATTTCTTCTTGAAGTATTTTCCCGTAAGGGTTCGTAATGTTGGTGAGGATGCAGTGGAAGCACGCCAACTGATATGGGCTTTCAAGGATGCACGAGACAACGCTTTTGAGAAAGTGGCACAAATGACGGCTACACACCTTATCAAGATATGCGGTGAGAAGATTAAAGACATAGTGTTTGTGTGCGTCCCTGCAAGCACGCAGGACAAGAATGAGAGCCGTTACAAGGCTTTTTGCAATCGGGTAAGCGAGTTGTGTGGCATCCTTAATGGCTATGCTCATGTTTCCGTTTCGGGTGAACGCCTCGCGGTGCATGAACACAGAAAGGATAAAGAAAAGACGCTTGTCAAAACACAAGTGATAGAGTTTGACGAAGATTTTTTCAAGGGCAAGGACATTTATGTCTTTGATGATGTGGTAACAACCGGCGCAAGCTATGCACTTTTCGCCAATCAGTTGGAAACATTTGGCGGCAACGTATTGGGAGGGTTGTTCTTAGGTCGTACACACTACAAATACAAAAAATAACATGGAACAGACTTTTTACATAAAAGCCAATTCGGTAGCTTTCACGGGACATCGCTCAGTTCCCGAGTCCAAGAAAGGTGAATTGAAAAAGAAACTGAGGGGAAAGATAAGATTGCTTTATGCAATGGGCATACGAAACTACTATTGTGGTATGGCTATCGGTTTCGATATGCTTGCAGCTGAGGTGGTTCTATCGCTAAGGTCGGAATTGCCATATCTGAAGCTTATCGCTGTTGTTCCGTTCAAGGAACAGTCAGCGAGATGGAATTATCAGGAGCAAGCAAGGTATAAGAGATTACTTTCTCAATGTGATGATACTATTATGTTGAGCAAAGCCTACTATAACGGCTGCTTGTTAAGACGCAATGACTATATGCTTGCCCATTCATGTGGCTTGATAGCGTTCTTTGATGGCAAACCGAAAGGCGGTACGTTTTACACTTACCGAAAGGCAAAGTCATTGGGAATGGATATTATAAATCTGTTTTAGTTCATAAATTCATCTATGGAAGGTTCTTCGTCGTGAGATGCGGAGCCTTTTTTCTTTTCATCTTCATGATGACGCTTACATAGTCCACGTATACGTGGACATCCACACTTCTAACACAATAACCAGGGCATTGGTTGTTGTCTTGCCTATTTCAGCGGTCTCGTCTGTAGTCAGATGCCTTGAAACCGCCCCACAATGCACGAAGGACGATTTTGAGAACGTAAAAGACAACAAAAAAGATAAGTAAATCTTTCATAAGATGAATTTTATTAGTTATTTAAAACGTTATTATACAAAGGTACGAATATTTATTGAGAAAGATGAATTTTATACGTTAATATTCAATAAGTTAGAATAAACTCTGACAGTCGTCATATCCTGCTATAAACCAAATCTGGCAATTCGGTCTTTACCAAATCGTATGACTCTTTTATCCATTCTTCAATCATGTCGTTAGGGAAAGTCCCCTCAATAAAAATGTCATTCCAATGTTTCTCGCAAATGTGGTATGCTGGAGAAATGGCATTGTATCTTTCACGTAGCTCTTTACCACGCTCAGGCAACAACTTAACGGAAATGGAAGGGATAGGAGCTTTTAACCATACATACAGGTATATGTTTCCTTCCATATGGAAAACCAACAAATTTTCTCCACATGGCATTGCTTTCTCTGTGTTTGGTAATGACTGACAGTAATCTTGTATCTCTTGAATGCTCATTGTTGTTTTTATTCTTTTGTATTATCGTCCTTGGGCTTCCTTTTTCCAAGGGGACCGCTGAAGTTACCACGATTGAGCTTCACCCCATACTTGTTGAGTATGCGGAATATGGAGCTTCTACTCTTAAAGCCGCATACCGAATATATGTCATCAAGCGTATGCCCATTGTTATACATGCTTACAATCATATTCTCACGTTCCGCTTTCTCCTTGGCGGTAAGCGTTTTGAACTTTGAGGGTTTCATATGTTGCTGCAAATACTGTACATGGGCTTCGGCACGACGCAAGACCATTACTTCTTCAGGTAATGCTCCAAACATTTGTATTATTTGCATGGTACTTGTGTCTGGGAAAAGTTTATCCGCTGTATCAATTCGGTCTCTTATCGAAATCAAACGAATTACCTTGACACGGCAGAACTCGAACAATGTGGATAGTTCACGCAATCCTTGTACGGCATTGCTGAACTTAGAGACAACCAACTCGTCACCTCTATCCAGATTTGCCAACAGCTGCTTCCATTGTGGTCGCAACTTCTCTTGTGCCGTTTCTTCCTCGACTATCTGTACACATCCATAATCAGCCATCCAAGCCTTGACTTCGGCTAAGCTATCATCATGCGATGTACAATATATGTAACCTACTTTTGCCATTCTTTTCTATTAGTTTTGGAAAACAAATGCAAAGGTACTTGTTTTCTCCGTACTTCAATCAGACTTGCAATGAAATTATCAAAATCGCACTTGCATCTCACGATTTTTCTTCACTTGTTTTCAACATAAATAATACTTGCAAGTATGATATAGAAATATGCTTAAAGTTTAGTAGAAATGACTTGAAATACAACTATGTATGTTTATCTTTGCAGCGTTTAATTCCAAATAACAAGAAAAATAAAGCATCATGCAAATAAACATACACCACTTTCAAGTACGAAAAGGAACAAGTCGTACAGCTCATAAGCCAAGTATGAAATCTATTCGTTTCAACTTTACTAAACGCGTCACAGCAGCATCTGCCGTTTTTGCAATCATACTTGTGTGTACATCATGTGGCAGCAGCAACAAATCACAATCGTACAAGACAAGCCAAGAGGCTGTCAACGCCTATAGTTCCTATCTGTCAGAAGTTAAAAACAAAAAGGAGCTGACTTCCGACAAACTATTTGTGGAAGTAGAAAAATGGCGAGTAATACGAGACTCTGTTGTTGCATGTCTACGCAAAGACACCACGTCAACCTTACACCAGGACTGGCATCAGACCTATCAGGTGATTCACGATTCGTTACGGAAGGAGTTCTGCCGCGTCGTATTAACCAAACCACGCACATATAATGATGTGCTTCAGCTGAAAGAGGTTGCTTCATCTTATATGCAGGACGAGGGCTTGAAACAAGCAAGAATTGAGGCACAGCCATTCTTCGATTCATTGAACGCAACCCCAGTTTACAGCATCACTATGGTAAATCTGATGAATCGTTACCGCAACTTCTTGGCTCATGTGCAATCAAAAGGTATTCACAACAAGAATGACCTTTTGGACTTTATCAAAGAGGAGGATCGGCTTTTCCGTTCAGTACTATCGCATCTCAGTGAAAGTGACAAACATAATATGCAGGACATCATTCAAGAAACCGACAGATGCTGTCTGCAAGTCTTCCGCTCAACCAACCAAAAGGAGTTGTCGCACCGTGATGCTTTAGTGTACATGGCTATGCGTACAAACCGTCGTCTTATATTGAACGCAGCCCAGTGTGTTGGCGACACCAAAGCTGGCAAGGTAAAGAACGAGAGAATTGCCCAGGCTTATCTTTGGATGTTGGTGCAGCCATACACTTCCATTGACGGTTTGAGTTTTGCCATATTGTCGGATAAGGACAAGAAACTCATTTACAAGGTTGCTGATGAAACACCTACTACTATCGACAAATTGGGCAAGATTCTACGAATGGACAAAGAACGCACGAAGGAACTTCCTGCACTCTTCATGAAAATAATCGTCACAACTTTCTAAAATTTATAATATGCTTAGACACTTCTACAATGAATTCATGGCATTTGTCCCGTTACAACTTCCTCAGTTACTCAATGTGGCGACAATGGAACAACCGCAGTTCTACAATGACTACGTGTTACTTACATTTCCATTGTCAACGCCGATTGATTTGGAGGAGGTTATGGATATACTGGAAGATGACATGGAGCTGATCATGTTGTATCATCATATTCCGTCACAACACACCAAGTTTGGACATGCCTCTTGTGCTTATTCCAATCCTTCTTTCGGACAGATGTTCAAAGTGAATGTGATGACTGACGGTAATGAAATGGTGAATGCCGTCAAGGTTACTATCTATGACTCACTTGAAAAAATGTGTGCGGATGTCAATCTTGATATGCGTTTACATTCCCAAAGCGGACTCTTTCGTTACAAAAGAAATGACAGTGAGGTACTGATGGACTTTTTATGAGAAGTGACATTTACCGCCGTATCGTCTTTCTGATTGACGAATACCGCACCTGGGTCAAGGTAGACAATGCCAATCATTACGAGGTCTGTTCCGTCAAACTGGACGAGCGTCAGTTTCCATGCGTATGCCGTACATTGGCTTTGCGCTCCATGTTCCGCTACCGACACTACCGCAAGGGAACCATTTGGCTAATCCCGGAAACGGAACTTGACCTTGCGTTGAACAGGCTCAAACTGCATGACATAAAATTTGCCAGACGCTTGAAACGTGGAGCTGAGAATATTGGCTACAATGATGTCAACGCCCTTATACAATACGCCACCTACGGCATCATCAATCTTGAACTCTCCGATTGTTGACACGACAATAATTAGAATATACAATTATGACTTGGATTTTACTTCAACTGATTTTTCCATTGCTGTTGTTACTTGTGCCAATCACATTGTACAAATGCGGCAACCGTTTTATGACACGGTTTTACATGACAATGCTCCGCAGTTCGGCAGCACGCAAACTGTACTTGCAGACATTGCTCATTGTACTGCTGTTGTTCCACTATATTTATGTCAGTGGACATTTCGGTGAATTTGGAGTATTGTTCTCCACCATTCTCTGTGGCATACTCTTCTCACATAAACGTGCGGAGCGTTGGCTGCACTTGATGAAAGCACATCGGCAACTCTATTTCAGGATGGCGGTGCTATCAATGGCTATGGTAGCCATACCGCATCTGTATACAATGGCTGTAACTGTTGCGTTTCTTCTTTTGGCTGCTACGTTTTATCCGTCTGCTTCCATCTTGTACGAATGGAATGACAAGGAAAAACAGGAGAGATGGAGAGCAGACTCTCGTGCGCTTGCCGAACATTATTTTTAACTCATCACTCTATTGTGCCAGAAGATGTGGATAATGGCACTACTAATCAATCCACAGCATTATTCAATAATACAGATAAAACAACATGAAGCATAACAAAGAAAAACCTACGACCGTATCGGTAGACATCGGCTTATTTATATATCTTCAGGAAAAGGTATGTGAACGTAAAACAAAGACGGAAGCCTATTGTAATTTGTTGAAAAAGGCATCTGAGAATTTCGTATCTCCCATTTTGAAGAACCGCAATCAAGAGCTCAACATAAACCAATGTCATGTGACCATAACAGACCTGTCGGTGGAATGGCATTGGCATCGTTCCACTGTACGCTCGTTTCTGGAGACATTAGAGGAATATGGTCAGATTGAAATCATCAGGCTTCCCAAAAGTTTTCTCATTACAATGCCTGTCGGTTGTATCAACGGCAATGTCGATACAACCGACACTGAAGACTTTGGACTTACCAACAAACTGCAAACAGTTCTTTCAAATTGGGAATCGGACAACATGTCAACTTTGGAGGCTGGAGAGAAATGCATGAATCTTCTTAAAGAGGACATCAAGCATTTCACCGAAGTTTATCAGGCGCAACAGACAGATGCTGTCGGCAATCTTCAGCAAGCCAAAGAAGCCCATTTTAAGATTGCAAAGCAGCAGTATCTGGAAAGTATGGCTATGGCAGCATACCACAAAGTCATCCGTCGTTCAGCGAACAGTTCAACAGATGCAATGGTTCAGTTCTACGACAATGACCTTGACGGTGACTCTTCTGCTCTTTTAGAAGCATCGCAAGTACTTGCAGAACTGCTGATATACGGTATGTCTTCGTCGTTAACGAATGAAACACCACAAACCAAGGCGCAGTTCCGCAACCTGCTTGACGCATATCGTTCTCTTTTAGCCCAGTCCGTTGGACATGCAGACCATCTATAGTTTGCATAACCAGTTATAGTACGTTACCGTCTTGCTGTTATACCATTCCAACACTCTTATACCACACCGGGCTTGCCCAGTGTCCAAATAGAGGGAAGTAGAGGTAGCCTAATACCCCATGCATCTGTCGATGATGGGAGGGGTGTCCTCTTAACGGCAAGCCGGGACAAAATACATGTACAAACAAAAAATATAAAAGACATGGCGAATAATGCGAAACAGGTTATGGACATCCGTGTTTCCAAGGGCATAACAGTGGCACAGAGCAATGAGCATCTGCGCAACTGGACGGAGAAGGGGTGGAACCATGCAACACAGACGGGCAATTACGACCCGACTCGTGAACATCTTAATTTTGAAATTGTCAAGGGTGGCTTGGTAGCTCCAATCAATAAGGCGAAGAGTATTCCAGAACGTATGGCTGAGAACTTACGTGAAAGAGGCATCAAAGATCCGAATGATGGACTTTTGGAGCCCAAATACCGAACTGTTGTGAATTGCATTTTCGGTGGTTCAAGAGAGCGTATGCACGAACTTGCGTATGATACCCAAAAGGTAAACTTCGAGCATGGAGCGGACAATAGCCACATTCAACGATGTGAGGACATAGAGAAATGGGCAAAGGATGTTTATTCCTTTGTCTGCGAAAAATATGGAGAAGAGAATATCGCTGCTTTTATTGTACACTGCGATGAACTGAACCCTCATATACACTGCACTCTTTTGCCGATTAAGGATGGACGTTTTGCGTTCAAGAAGCTCTTTGCAGGAAAGGACAAATATGAATACAGTGCCAAGATGAAGCAACTGCATAGCGACTTTGCAGAGGTTAACGCAAAGTGGGGAATGTCCAGAGGAACATCTGTTGCAGAAACTGGTGCTCGCCATAGAAGCACGGAGGAATACCGTCGGCATCTGTCTGAGCAATGTACAACTATAGAGCAGCAGATAGTGCAACACAAGAAAGCTCTTTCAGACCTTAATAAGGAGATTGACATTGCACGGCGAAGAGTTAAAGGACTCTCTTCTATGGTGGAAAATCTACTTAGGGAGAAGGCTGAAAAGGAGGCACAGCTTGCTAACTTGCAGCAACAGATTCTTGAAGGAAAAGCAAATCCTGAAGCATTGAAGGAAGCAGTTGCTAAACTTGAAGATGAATTGACCATTGTACAAAACAAATTGGCAGACAAGCAAGAGAAACTGCTGATGGCTCACCAACAGCTTGAGAAACTGAAAAGTGATATGACCGACATTCAGCAACGTACAGACGATTTGAAATCGGAGGCGCAGGAATATGCCCGTGATGTTCATTCCAAAGTGGACAGTCTGTTGAAAGATGCATTGCTTGAAAATCTGGTAAACGAACAACAGCACAGATTGGCAATGCTCAACGAGGTCGATCTGAAAATATTTGATGGTTCTCTTCTTCAAGACCTTGCAGAGCGAGGAACAGAAATCATGCATTGCGCTACACTTTTGTTCCTCGGTATGGTGGATAATGCCACAACTTTTGCCGAAGGAAATGGTGGTGGCGGTAGTGGTAATGATATGAAATGGGGACGTGATGATGACGAGGATAACCGGGCTTGGGCAAGGCGTTGCATGATGATGGCATGCAAAATGATGCGTCCATCAATCGGCAAGAAACCTAAACGCTAATCGGCATGGTTTCCATTTCACTCCTTTTCTAATGACAAAATTAAATAAGAACATGAGAAAGAAATTTATACTTATGCTTGCAATGGCGTGTACACTGCAGATGAAAGCAGGTGTGCTATCCACTTGCATGGATTCTACCAAAATAGAAACGAAGTATTGTACGAAGAGCTTGCCTTTTGGAAGCCCGTCAAATGAAGATGCCGTTGCTATTGGTTCTTTATGGTCAGACAATTGGTTTGTTGGTATTTCTGGAGGAACGAATGCTTTCCTCGGCAAACCATTAGGTTGTGAGGATTTGTTCGGACGTATCAAGCCGACATTCGGATTGACATTCGGCAAATGGATTACGCCAGCTGTCGGTGGTCGCTTATATTACCAAGGTGTGCAGTTCAAAGACTGTAATCTTGCCGTTCAAGACTATCAGTATCTTCACGCTGATTTTATGTGGAATGTGCTTGGCAATAGATACGGCAAACAGGATGATGTCCGTTTGGGTATCGTTCCGTTTGTTGGTGTCGGTTTGCTCCACAATAAGAGTAATGGACAACAGCCTTTTGCACTCTCTTACGGCATTCAAGGTCAGTATCGTCTAACGAAACGACTATCAGCTACTTTGGAGATTGGCAATACGACCACCTTTCAGGAGTTTGACGGCTATGGAAAAGTCGGCAGATTTGGTGATCATCTGATGTCTTTGACAGCAGGATTGTCCTTCAATATTGGTAAAGTTGGATGGAAGCGTATCGGCAAATCTGCTCACACAGATGTCGAATATGCCTATTCTAATCATAGCCCAACTGCCAATAGCAATGTTGGTGACCACTACACTCGCAATGACTACAGCGGTTTGAATTCTCTTCGTGCAAGATTGAAGAACAAGCATTGGGATGGCAACACGCCTGTCCAAAATGATAGCACTTCCTTGTTCGATAGGAATGAACACGGAACCTCTGGTTATTTTACTGAAATGCAAAATGGCAATGTTTGCATTGGGACATCCGTGTACTTCTTTTTCGAACTTGGCACAACGCAGCTTGTCACTCCGTTGCAGTTACTGAACTTGGACGAAATTGCACACGTCGTCAACGAACATTGCTTAAGAGTAAAGGTCGTCGGGGCAGCGGATAGTGCTACTGGTTCGGCAGAAATAAACAAGAATCTTGGAACTTCCAGGGCAAAATTCATTGCCAAGGAATTGAATAAGAGAGGGGTGGCATCTGATTGTATCACTCTTGTGAACGAAGGTGGAATATCCGATTATACTCCCAATGAGGCAAATAGGCAAACGAAAGTGATGCTCTATCATAGATAGGCTTTTATAAATTCATACGACAAAACAATCAATTGCAAGAACAGCCGGCTCGTGATGAGTCGGCTGTTACTATATAGGGTCGTTCCATTTTATATTTTACTTCGCATAAACTGTTCTGCCATCTCTTTTCTTCTTTGCAGCATTTCGTCAAATTCATTGCCAAGTGTATTCAAAATGTCTTCCGCAAGAATGTGCATTTGAGTGGAATAGACATCAGGAAATCCATTGTACTCCTTATAATTGGCTTTACTGTTCGCAATGGCAATACGAATATCTGCGAATGCGTTAATTGGATTGATGCCTCCTGGCACCAAGGTATCCAACTTTTTCTTTAGCCATTGACTTCTTTCACTCAGAGGCTTCTTCAAGCCTTCATCCAAATAGCCTTTTGGTGTATCGAATTTATGGTAAAACAGCCATACTTCTATTGAAGGATTGCTTACTATCCATGTTGCCTGTCGTATCTCATCACCTTTATCAAACATTGCCCGTATATCAGCCTCAAACTCGTCCATATCTTGAACAAGGTACAATGTATCGTCAGCATCAATACTGAAACTGTCTGTTTCTGTTACGAACCTTTTGTTGAAAAGGTATTCCTTTGCAAGCTCGAACATTTGGCTTGGTACAAGACCTTGCCCTTTCTTGGAAACAAAGGCAATTTTCAATCTTCTGATATGGCGGTCTTTCATCAGCATTTTGAAATAATCCTTCTCTCGCTTGTCGCCACCCGAAATGATGAAGACGATTTTAGTCTCTATGGTCGCCTCACCTTTTGAGTAGTCTGAAGGCATCTTGCCGATGGACAATGAATTGTCTTTTTCTAAAACAGCTGCTTTTTCCGTTTTATTGGAATGCGCCTCCATATTCTTGACAGCAACAGTCTTGGAATATCGCAATTTGTTTAAATCCATATCTCATGCGATTATAATGTTCCAATAAATGGTATGGCTCCAAACCTTCCGTCAAGATAGCCGTTCTCTATGGATATTGTCTTATGTATCTTGAAATCATTAAGTGAATACATTTTGGTGCATCCTTCCACTTTTTCTACGAACCACACTTCATCGGGTCTCAGAAGCTCTTGCTGATTGAGCAATGCCGTTTCATGGGTTGTATAAATCAACTGCCCATTAGACTTCGACTCTCCGAAGAATTTTACCAGATTTTTTATAAGCATCGGGTGAATACCATTGTCTATCTCGTCAATCAATACCGTTTTTCCATTATTGATTGCAAAATAAATGGCAGGAATCAGCGTCAGCAGTCGCAATGTTCCAGTTGATTGTGACATTACATCCATATCACAAACGGATCCGTTTCTGCCTATCTGTTGGAATACAAATTCCCGAACAAGGCGTTTACCATCTTCTTCCGTTACTGTAAGCATAGGTACGTCATCTATCATTTTTGACAGAGACAAACCTTTGTTGGTCATTATATCAGCGACCTTTCCTTCTTCCTGACTGACATTCTTCAGCCACTGGTCAAAGCTTTCATCCTTTATATAAAGGCTCTGTATACCTAATCCTACTTTCGTGAATATTTCTCCGACAAAATTCATCATGTCGGCATTATCCTTGAAATGTTCTATCAGCCAAGGTATGTCCCTACTGATTTCTACCACTTCAAGTTTTTCCAAAAACCATAGGAAAGCATTCCGCATATGCTCGTCCTCTGTCAGATGCAATACACCATTTATAGCAAGTACAGATCCAAACGGATTATCGGCAATTTGTCTTTCAAGAATTTTCTTGATGCTTTCTACTACTCTGGCTTTCTTGAAGGCAACGCTTTCTCTGTCTCTCTGAAAAACGACATGGTTGCTCTTGCCTAATCCGGAAAGCAACAGACTCTCTGACTTTACGCCATCGATATCTATCTCTATGCAATAGATGTAGGCTTGCGAATTGTTTTCAAATTCAACGACCATCGTGATAGGCTTGTTCTCATCTTCCACAGGCAATTTGAATCTGTTGTTAAGATACCAATTGCGCATTTTCTGTGCGTCCTTACCAGTACTCATCGTGGTCGTAAATTCTTTGATGAACTGCATACCTTTTATAAGGTTAGACTTTCCTGCGCCATTGGCACCGTATATAGCCGTACTTTTCAGCACAGGTGTAGCACCCTCACCATATACATGATTAGGGAATGTTTCCCTTTTAGGATTGGGAAACAAATCAAATGCCGTTTCTTCTGCAAATGACTTGTAGTTGTCTATTATAACCCTGTATAACATAACTTTCCAATTTTGTTTTGTACAAAATTACTATGTTTTTATGAGAATATGCTATGTTTGACGTGAAAAGTTCACGTCAAACCTCAAAATTCTACCTTTTCTACCTGTTTTATGAACTTTATATCCATATCGGCCTTGCATGTCGTTCTGTTTTTCTTTGCAAATTTACTGCGTCCAGTCAAGCGTCAAGTACCGCTGTGCTAATGTGCGGTTGATTTAACGGCAATCTTCCCAAATCGAAGATATTGGGTATTCCATTAAATCTTTCGCCATTTACTTGCCTTTTTTCCTTTGTTCACGCCGTTCTGTATTGCACGAAAAATCTATCCCGACAAGCAAAGCTGATAAAGGCTTTTAAATAAGGGAAGAAAAAGATACTGATGTTTAATGCAATAAATAGATTGAGACAATGAAAGCGACTGAACATTTCAAACAGACAATCAAGACGTATTTGGACGAGAGAGCCAAAAACGATGAACTCTTTGCCGTGTCGTATGCCAAAGAGAACAAGAACATGGATGACTGTGTGACTTTTATCCTAAACCAAGTAAAAAGTAGCAAATGCATGGGACTTACCGACGAGGAGGTGTATTCTCTTGCCGTACATTTCTTTGATGAAGATGACATCGAAATCGGCAATCCTATTGCCTGTAATGTGATTGTAAACCATACCGTTGAACTCACAGAAGAAGAAAAGGCACAGGCAAGGCAAGATGCGTTGAAAGAATATCAAGCCGAGCAACTGCGCAAGATGCAGAAGCGTACCAACAAGCCGAAGACATCCAAAGCGCAACCCGAAATAACAACTCCCTCACTCTTTGACTTTTAAGCGTATGAAAGCGAGAACAAAATTAGAATACAAGGTCGTGGCTGCCAATGGGCAGTTACAGCCTATCGGACAGGAACCTGTGGAATGGGCTTTCAAACATTGCGTAGAACACATGGCTTTCCGTACTCCAAGCGGAATGACTACTTGTATGGACTGCGGTCACCAATGGCGGAACGATACTAATAATAAAAATTGCCGTTGCCCTCATTGTCATACAACATTGGAAATCAAGGACACACTCAGAAGAAATTACAAGGAAAAGATATATTTCTCCGTGATTGACATACAAGATGACTTGCAGTTGCAGCGTGTCTTTCGGTTTGATGTGACATTCCACAAGAAAAAGAAGCCTACGCAATCACTTATGGAAGTGGCAAGAGTATGGATTGATGAAAACGGCAATACAGAAGTGACAGGTTTAAGGCGCACAATGGGATGCTCTATGGACAGTTTCGCTTGGAACAGCGAACTTGAACTACGGCAATACAAGGAAGCGTATCTTTATATCGCTGATTGCTATACCTATCCCAAGTGCAAGGTAATTCCAAAGTTAATCCGTAACGGACTAAAAAATTCATTTTTTGACATTGCCCCTCAAAAATTGATGTCTTCCTTGCTGACGGATAGTAGAATTGAAACCTTGTTGAAAGTGAATGATATAACAGCATTGCGTCATTTCGTTATGAATATGGATGATTTGAATTTCTGTTGGGCATCATACAAAATCGTATTACGCAATGGCTACCATATAACAGATATTCAAATGTGGGTGGACTATATCCGTATGTTGGCGAGAAACGGAAACGACATTCATAACGCACATTATGTATGTCCTACAAATCTTAAAAAGGAGCATGACAAGGTACGTGCGAGGCTCAATGGCATTAAAGAGAGAGAAGAAAGAGAACGGCAACGAATAGCAGCAATGGCTGACGAGGCGGCATTTGAGGAAATGAAGCGCAAGTTCTTTGGCTTGTCCTTCACTGACGGTATTATTGTCGTAAGTGTTTTGGATAGCGTGGATGCCTATTACCAAGAAGGAAATGCCTTACACCATTGCGTAGGACAATGCAAATACTATAAGAGACCGAACTCACTTGTCTTGTCCGCCCGAATTGACGGAGAACGCATCGAGACAGTGGAATTGAGCCTTGAAACATTCAAAGTGTTACAGTCTCGTGGAATTTGCAATGGCAATTCTCCTTATCACGATGCCATCATCAATCTCGTACAAAAGAATGTCGGACTGGTCATGGAGAGAATGACTGCATAATAAATTCGTGTTGCAAGCTGACCTCATTATGGTTGGCTTGCAATACCAAATTAAAACCAATAGCAATGACAACAGAACAGTACATAAACCGTTTATGCCGTAATATCAAGGCAGGACGCTTTGCTTGGGATAAATATCTTACACCGCAGATCTATTTTGGGAAGGAATTGTGTGTGACACCCTTACACGCCTCCTATGGGCAAATCGGCTACACGATACATTTCCCATATTCACGAGAACCGATGCCTGAATTGGAATATGATTGGGAATTGGACGTTTTAACCATTGACGAAATGGATTGGAAAGAAAGGCTGTCACAACCCGAATAATCACAAAATCCAAGATGCAGTACGAACTAATCTGCATCTTGGATTTCATCTTATACTTTATCCTGGGAATGTGTCTGCTTTCTTCTTGCGACCACGCTTCTTGGGCATTTCGACATCTTTGATGGAAAGTTCCTCGGAGGCATCTGCCCCTTGTAGTTCCAAAGCGGATTTCTCAATGGCTACATCGCCATAAGTCTCATAGGTTCCCTTTTCCTCTATCGAGCCTAACACGTTTTCCAGTTCTACTTTCGCGATATTCGCATCCGATGAAGTTTCTTTTGTAGTGGGTATTTTCTTGGCACTCAGACATTCGATGCTACTGGCTTCTACTTCCAACATATACTGCTTGTTGCCATTCTTGTCCACATAGCTGTGGTTGACCACTCTTCCTTCAACTGCAACAACAGCTCCTTTATAGAGTCGATTCTTTGCAACATATGCCAACCTGTTCCATACCACGACATTGACCCATGTCGTGTATTTACCTTTGTCGCCATTTGCATCATAGTCGCAATCCTTTACCGCTACACGTAGACGTGACACTGTGGTGACTTTGTCTACATAGTGAAAATCAGGATCTTTGCCCAATCTTCCCACAAGATTTACTTTGTTAACTCCCATGTCTGTTTTACTTGCTTTGTTCTTGAATATTCCTTTTGGCTGTACTCAGTTTTTCAATGTCGACAGCCACAATCTGGGTGACATTGTGCGTTACGCCTTCTTTGTCCTCATAGGAGCTTGATGACAAATGTCCTTTCACGTATACCTTGTCACCTGTATGATAATACTGTTGGGCTACTGATGCGAGATTGTTCCACAGTATGACTTCAAGCCATTCTGTTTCTTCTACATTGTCTTTTTTATGGTTGACTCCGAGTGATATACGGGCAACTATTTTTTCTTTTGTTGTTCGAACGACAGGCTCTGCACCAAGCCGTCCGATAATCGTCAAGTTGTTCATGTCTCAAAAATTTGATTGCTGTCCTTCTTTGCTTGTTCCATTATCTTATCGCGATTCGGGATGCGAGCTGTTCTACCTAAACATACGACTCCCACAACACGAACGCCATAAGCTTGCAGTTCTGCTATATGCGTTCGTATTGAATCACCGGTAGTACAGACATCGTCTATCAGTACACAATTGCGTTTGCCCACCACATTGGCGTCCACCACGATGTTGGAGGTTACTGATATTTTCGACCTATCCATACTTTTATGCTTACTCTTTCTATGCGCTATATATGTCATGCTGTACATTTCTGGTGTCAGCTCACGGTAGCGACCGAGTTGCTTCGCCAGAGAGCAGAAACGCAAATAATAGTTGCACTCATTGCTGCATGGCATAAACAGGATTGTCAGGTTTCCGCTCAATCCGAGCTTGGCTATGGCTGTCAGATAGTATTCCGAAGCGTTTCTTTTACCTTCCTTGAACTCATTGACAAGCCAAGACAAATCCCTTTGGTCTTCTGTCCCAAAATTCCTAATTCTCATAGGTAGATAATAGTCATAGAATACGAATGGAATTGTTTCACCAAGCCCATTTTCAAACGCATTGGGTGTCAATGGTTGTTCGTCCATGAACTTACGCATGGCAGCACAAGCATAGAACATCATTGCTTTTTGTTCCCCTGCGAGTAGGGCATTACGATAGCCCCACTCGCATTCCTCAATACTGGCACCACGTTGTCCGATTATCATATAGGCATGTGTGGCTTTTGTCTTCCAACGCTTACCCCACCAGTAAGCTATCCTTACAGATAGATAGCTTACTATGATGACAATCGCGATAATATACTCTTCATCCATCAAGCATTAATCTGTTATGGTCACATCCTCGTCCTTACCGTCTGCCCATGGTTCAATATCGACTTTGGACACTTCTACCTTGTGGTTGCTGATGGTCAGGGTGTAGATGTATTTCTTACCTTTCTCAAATATCACGCCTTCTGTTGATTGTGCAGTCGGGTATTTTATACCGTCAATGGTGAGATTGAATGACAATTTAGAGGCTGAACCACCGAACTTGCTGAATACGAACCACTGATCCTCCAGCGTTCCTTCTTCTGAGACTATCCCCGTAAAACTCAGAGTTCCTGATCCTTCTGTTGACTGAAGCTTTTCTGTTTTCACATCGAAGCTGCCATTCAGCATCATCGAGGAACCAGAGACGGTTCCAGTTGTAATGACTCCATCGCCTGTGTAGTCGCCTCTCTTCACTTTTACAACGAGTTTTGAACGGATGTGCTTCATTGTCAACTGCACGGTTGGGTTTGTGTTTGATGCATTTGACGCGACATCATACAGATAATCGGTATCGTCATCAACAGACAGAGTCACCTTCTTGTCTTGCATTTTATCGTTATACGGATAAACGGCATACACACGTGCCTTACTGCTTGTCAAGGCTACATTGTTCAGAAATGTCCATCCATTTGAACCCTTTGTTACCTTGATGTTTGAGTAGACTGTACCATTGTAGGTGTCATTAACGATGTCGTCCACCCACACGCCCAAAGCATCACCGTCTACGAAGGATTCTTTTTCCGTAGCTGTCCGAGTAAGACGATACCCCTCTTTGTTCACTTCACTGATACTCAACTGGCATTGCTCCTTGTCTGCGTTGCATCCACATAGATACACGTCACTCTCAGAACACGATGTCATTGCTGCAAACATAGCTCCAGCAACGAGGAATGTACTTGTTTTATTCATTTCGAAAGTTTTGATATGTGATAAATTGCGATTGTTTAGCGGCTTTCTTGAAACCACTGCAAAGGTACGGCTGTGAGTTGAAGTGGCTTTATGCTCACACTGACATGTCAGTGCTTTTCGCATTTTGCTACCCATAGACTCTTGACTGTTTTTATTATTGTCTTCACACGTTCATCCATCAAAACATTGTTTATAGCATGGTTTGCTGTGGTCAAATCACTTCTGTTGACATATCCTTCTTTTTTATATGCTCTAAGTAGCTTGTGCTTGTATATGGGAGCTTGCCAATACTTTCCGATGTATCCGTAATTGGACAAGGCTTGCATTACAGCACACAACAACCGCAAGTTACGCACTTTCAATTCTGTCTGCTCGCATCTGAAGAATGCCCCCAGCACTTCTTTGGTCAGCGTATCTGGATGTGCAAATACCATTATATCATCGAGCATTTGTATCAATATATCTAATTGCTCACCATTAAGTGACGACTTGAATGTTGGCGTTTTCTTCTCACTTGTACAATAATGCCCCAATGGTGGCGGTTCCTCACACTGAATACCGACAAGGTTCATTTGCCGATAGCCTTTTGCCACACAATCCTGCATGAATGCATACAGGTCTTGATTCTTTACTCTCAGTGCTTCCAGTAACAGCAGTATGTCTGCCTTCTTCCAATTCTCAATTGTTCGCTTCTGTCCATCATTCTCGATGGCTACAAATGTCGTTTTTCTTTCCATTTCTAATCATTAAACTGTTTGTCTATATATAGCCTAATGATTGCACGCAACATTATTGGAGTGGTTGTCTCCTTTGTTCACTTACACTTGTCAGCCCATCATTTTTCTTTGCAAAGTTACTGCATTGAGTGAACGTCAAGCATTGCCTTTGAGCTAAGCACTTCGGAATGGAACGGCAGCCTTCCCAAATCAAAGATATTGGGTATTCCGTTCAATTCCTTGTCATTTGCTTGCCTTATCACTCTTGTCATGCAGTTTAGAAATGCACGAAAAATCAAGTTCCCGACAAGCGAAGCTGATAAGGCTTCAATCAAAGGGAAGAAAATAAAATTCAATTCAAACGGATATGAAAGTAAAAAGACTGACAAAAGAACAAGGCAAGCGGTTTGACATCTGCCGTTTCCCTAATTTCCACAAGACAGGCAGTGTAAAATGCATGAAAAGCCTTTATTATGGCAAGGACGCATTGTTGGTACGTTGTGGTGATTATATCTACAACGTGACAAGCGAACCGAACATTTATGAACAAGCAAAATAGTATTGATATGACGAACAAACTGATTACGCCTCAGTTTATGGAGGCAATAAAAAACTTTCCTCTTTACTCACAAGAGGAAAAAGGCAAAGACGCTATTTGTGTGGCTGTATTTACCATAGGACGCATCAGATGGTTTGTTCTTGAAGGACAGACTGAAGGAAATGACTTTATGTTATTCACTATTGTATGTGGATTGTGCGAAACAGAATACGGCTATGTGTCAGCAAACGAATTGGAGAAAATAGAGATTGATGGCACCAAGTATGGGATTAATGACAAGTTCCATGTATGTCAGGTAAAAGGTTTTACACCAACCAAACTGAAGAACATACAAGACAATGAATTGCGTAGCTTTCTTCATCGCCTTTACTCAAAGCCCCAAAAGAACTAATTTGTAACATCTGCCGTAGGCTGCTCAAACCAGTCTACGGCACAAAAACTATCACAATATGGAAAAGATACAAGACATGGTTATCAGTGTAGCCGAAAAAGAAGGTTGGGCTGTCACTATCGAGGAGCAGAATGAATTACGCATCACTTTCAATTTTGCAAAGTTCACGCCCCAAGGACAGGATTTCTCTTTCTCAGCCAACACTTTTGACAACGACCACGATGTGCTTTTGGAAAACATCTTTGAATATTACCAGGACTACGACCCCGACTATGAAGCATATCTATGGATTGGTCCTAACGGACACGGACAGAATGGTGCGCCATACCACATTGCGGATATTGTGGAGGATATGAAAGCTGCTGAGGATATGGTCTATCAGTTGCACACGGCACTCAGTAACGCTTTCAACGCTTAGACCAAACAAAAGCCAGCCGTAAGGAGAGGACAATAACTTCTCCCTACGGCTGACTTCTCTTATCTGCGGAACGTAGCCTTTGCTACATTCTCTTCTTCCGCGTTTTCCTCTTGTAACTGATAGTCAGGCAACTCACAAAGCGTGTTATACACGTCCTCGATATTGTCTGCAAGTGACAAGCTGTGGTCGTAGCTGAGAATATGCAGCACTGCCAACCCGGCATTAGTAACAGTTCCGACCTCAAAACTGTCGTGCTCACGGTCGTATTGCAGATGCAGCACATCGCCATTTGGCATTTCAAAGACTGGAGCTTTGCGCTTTGACAAATCAGAAAAGTCTTCTGCAATCATCGACTTTGCCACCTCTTCTACATCCTTCGATGCCTCAGAAGGCAATCCGTATCGAGAAATACTGTCACGAACATCTTCCTCTGTCACCTTGCGCATCACCTCATAGGTGCCGCCAACACTACCATTATATACCACAGCGTAATGGGCATCGTCTACCAATACATCGTCACCACGGTTCTGCACGACACTCTTATACGTGTGTTCCAAATCAATGGCATCGCCTTGGTCATATTCCTTTGCCTCTTGCAGCAGACGGTCATAGTCACCTATATCTTTCAAACTATCCAATACACTTGTGTCATCGGTACTCTGCAGATAGGCAACAGAAGCGTAATATGGTGTAACAGTCTTATTATCTGCAACTTTCTGGTCTACTTCTTTTACAATATCCTCCGTTTGTGCTTCTTCCAGTTCGAGCGACATCTTATCAATATGTTGATTGATGATTGATGTTGCTTTCTTCACATCAAGCAACGTGGTCTTGATAAACTGTGGTGACTCTTTCAGACTTTCCAGCCACGACTTCAAATAAGCTGCACTGTCTTCCTTGATATGCTTTGCCATGCCATATCGTTGGGCGACAAGGGCACTGCCCAATTCCGCTACCAATTCCTCACGGGCATATTCCGCAGAACCGAAGGATGTCGGCTTGAAGCGGTTTATCTGACTCTCATGACCTGTCGAATGTGTCATCTCATGCAGTAAAGTGCCATAGAATGCCTCGCCATCCGTAAACTGCTGTTTTTCCGGCACGACTATCTCATTTTTGTTGATTGAGAAATAGGCATTGTCGCCGTATGTGGGTTTGATGGGACAGATCCAGCGGTTGTCCTTAATCATTGCATCGATAGGAGCGAATGAGAACTGTTCGCCTTGTTCCTGCGTCGGTTTTACATACTCTGTTTCCAACTTTGCCCACATCTCGGGACGAGCTTCCTGCAAGTTGGTTTGCTGTACATTGAAAACTCTATAGACCTGTAGTTTCGGATATACATTGTACTGCTTCCGCATTTCTTCCGACAGTTGACGGTAGTCATCATATTTGATGCGTTCCCTGGTGTCCTTATCAACGCAGGTAAAGGTGGTTATAAAAACAGGAAACGCTCTCTCACCCTTCAACACAGATACACGTGGCAATGTCTCTCCGTTGGCATCCTTCTTCTCCGTATTGTTCAACCGCTGCACACAGTCGAATGTACAGAAACGGGGTATCTTCCAACCTTGTTTCTCGCACTGAAGGAGCAACATGAGAGCGTTCATACCATTATAATCTCTACCATTAAGGTTCTTCGGCCATTGCAGTGCACCATCTGTAAACCAAGGCTTTTTCCAGTCTTTGTCAATGCTTTGGATTTTTTCTATCATCATCTCAGCAAATAGGTCCAAAGCTTTGTCCTCACAGCTCGGACCATCACTGGTTGGTTTGTTGTATCTTGCCATAAGCGTCAAGCATTAGGGTTATACGGCTGTGGTACGTATTCCGCCAATTCGTCCACTTTACATGAGAATGTTAGGCGGTCGTTATAGAGTGACAACTCCAGTTCGCCCTTAGCCGTTATTCGGCATCTTGGTACTAACCACGCCTCACGCTCCTTGTTGAAACGGACAAGTCGTACCCAGATATACTCAAAACCGTTTTCTGCTTTAGTCGCTGAATAAGCTGAAAACATTTGGTACGGCTCACCCTTCTTGCTCTTTTTCTCGTCGATGGTTTTACCTATCTTTCCACGGAACTCCAACTGTCCTACAATGCTGTCTTCCTTTACTGTTGTATCGGTATTGACAGCTGTTGCATTCATGTTGTAATACATGTTCTCACCATGTTTTCTGGGGATAAGCACACCGACTGCTTCTATGCGCTGTCCCGTCACAATATTGCCTACTTCCGTCAGTGTTCCATCCTTCAACACGCTAACTTCAATTGTTTTATTGATTCCGTTCTTGGCAGGGATGACCACTGCAACACTAAATGTTACGAATGGCTTCCCTTCTTTATTCGTGCGACATGTGGTAGCTTTGCTCACCACACCGCAAATAGTTACATTACATTTCATCATAGTCTTGTACTTTAAAAAAAGTTATTTCAATCATCACACTTCATTTATCTGTGCATACTTTCATTGCGTCCCTGCTGTTCCTGCATTCCTTGCTCAAAATTTTGCGAAGCCTGCCTGCTGATGACAATGCTGTTTACCATTCCTGCTACTCGCAACCGTTTGGTCTCTTCGCTCAATCCTTGGTCGTTCAAGGTGGCGGACAGTCTGCTCAATTCTGCTGATGTCAGTTCACGGCTTACTTTGACATTGCCATTGTCCGCTGTCAGTATCGCACGACCATTGTCACCAATACTCAGACTGCACGTTTTCATGCCTGATACCAGTGAAGTCAAATCTACAGACCGCTCACTGACTGATTGACTGATAGCTGCCTTCTGTTCCTCGGCTTCTTTGTTATCTATTTTCACAGCCAATATCATCAACGATGAGAAAGCTGTCATTGCCATTTCCAAGATAGGGTCACTGCCAACTGGTAATCCTACACCGCTATCTTCAGACGACAGCAACTTCTTCATCCATGCATCGGGTGACATGCTTTCTGTATTGTTTGGCACATCGGTTTTGTATTTTGCCAACAGGTCATTGCCATTATACAAGGCTTGCTGTTTGATGTTGCCTTTTTGTGCGATTTCTGCCAGATAACTGGATGGATCCACGTCCCGACTTGTCCCGTCTGCTGCAATTGTTTTTACTCCAAAATGCAGATGCTCTCCAGTGGTTCTTGTTCCAGTATTGCCTGTCACACCTATCTTTTGTCCAGCTGACACGGCATCGCCCACTTTTACATTTACCTCCGACAAATGCATATAGGTGGTTTGCACCTTGCTGCCGTCCTCACGATTGTATTCCACCGTGATACTTTTTCCTCCTGCTGTATTCACATTCTGGTTGACGGCTACCACCTTACCGCCATTCTCGGTTGCTAATACGGCATCATGCTTACAACGGATGTCTATGCCTTTATGCATTTGCTGCTTGTTCTTGTCCATCGGGTCTTGGCGCATACCGAACGGAGAAGTGATAAATAGATAGGTTTCACGGAGCAAAGGGAATGAATACTTGCCATTTGGTCGTTTGTCTTGTACT
>ERZ1026862.59-NODE-59-length-56989-cov-7.163470_pt1 | contig 56989 bp, 50 predicted proteins | sample MGYA00380161_ERZ1026862 | MGnify/ENA primary metagenome ERZ1026862 (study PRJEB33269, sample SAMEA4719797) | human gut metagenome | biome: human-associated habitat; feature: organic feature; material: feces | place: Cameroon | collected 2013-10 ... | reverse complement strand
GTTCCGCCACTTATTAGAGAAAGATTAGCATCCGGTTGGATGCTTTTTTTTTGCCCTGAATTTACCATTTATCCTTCATTATCCTTCCTTAATTTTTTATTTCCCCCTTTACAGTTAAACTTCTTCTTTGCGATTTTACGTTAGTGTTTTCTCTAGCTACTGCTCTGACTTGCATAAAGAGTGTAAAAATAGTATAAACAACGATATTGTTTTTTATTTTGGTGCGTTATGAAAGATTTAACTATTCAAGTGTATGGCGGTTACGAAACTGAAAAAACTACCCATGCCGTATTCCCCCCAATTTACCAGACTGTAGCCTATGAATTTGATAGTGCTCAGCACGCTGCAGATTTGTTTAACCTTGAAGTTCCAGGTAACATCTATACTCGTTTAATGAACCCTACCTGTGATGTGCTTGAAAAGCGTATTGCTATGCTAGAAAAAGGGGTGGCTGCTATTTGTTTAGCTTCAGGTCAAGCTGCGATTTCTTATGCCTTAATCAATTTGGTACGCGCTGGTGATAACGTTGTAACTGTACCACAGCTTTATGGTGGGACTTTTACCCTTATTAACTCTATGCTTCCTGATATGGGCGTTGAAGGCCGTTTTGCCAAAGATGATTCTCCAGAAGCAATTGAAGCGTTAATTGATGAAAAGACCCGTTGTGTATATTGTGAAACTATTGGTAACCCAGCTGGCAATATTGTTGATATTGAAGCTTTAGCTGAAGTAGCTCATCGTCATGGGGTTCCTTTAATTGTGGATAACACCGTAGCATCTCCTGCTTTATGTAAGCCAATCGAATTTGGAGCTGATATTGTGGTTCACTCAATGACTAAGTTTATCGCAGGTCACGGTAACACCATGGGCGGGGTAATTGTTGATAGTGGTAATTTTGATTGGGATAAATATGGCGATAAGTTCAGTCAATTTACCCGTCCAGAAAAAGCATACCACGGTGTTGTTTATACTAAACAGTTTGGTCGTGCGGCCTTTGTTGCGCGTGTAAGAACTGTAGCTCTACGTAACACCGGGGCTATTTTACCAGCTAATTGTGCCTTCAATATTTTAATGGGCGTAGAAACATTGTCTTTACGCATGAAGCAACACGTATCAAATACTTTAGCTATTGCGGCTTACTTAAGAAAGCATCCAAAAGTTGCATGGGTAAATTGCGCTGATGATCCAAACAGCAAGTACTACAAGTTAGCTCAAAAGTATACCAAGGGCTGTCAAAGTGGCATGTTAACCTTTGGTTTGAAGGGTGGTATCGATGAAGGGATTGTATTCTTTGATGCGTTAAAGCTCTTTAAGCGTGTAGTAAACATTGGTGATACCAGATCTTGCGCTTGTCACCCAGCTTCAACTACCCATAGACAGTTGACAGAAGATCAGCTTCGCGCTGCTGGTATCGGACCTGAGCTTATTCGTTTAACTATTGGTATTGAAGATCCAGAAGATTTAATTGCTGATTTGGAACAGGCTTTGGCTGCCATCTAAGCTCAAATTAAAACAAGATTTAAAAAGGTCGCTCATAGGGAATAAATTCCATAAATTGAGCGACCTTTTTTATTTTATTGAGTGGTTTGAGATTAGTTGAGCTTTTGTTGGTTCTTTCTTTATAAAGCTGATAAGTTGAGGCTACGGCCTTTTATCAACTAGTAAATTTTTATAATCTCGCAATTGGCAATGGTGCGTCCACGGTCTGCATCTTTAAAGAGTTGCATGAGTTCATTGACGGATGCGTTCGGATTTTGTAGGTAAATTTTTAACATAGCCATGAATTGACCGTGTGAAAAAATCAAAATCGTTTTATCTGTAAAGCTGTTTATATGTTCTATAGTTTGTTTGATACGGTTGATTAAATCATTAAAAGACTCAGCATTGCCCCCATCACTATAATTTGGATCCATGTCCTGCCAATATTTTTCCACAAAAGGGCGACGTTCTGCTTGGGTGGTATTAGCACACCTAGTGCTATTAAGATAGTTGAATTCATGGATTTCTGGCCATGTTTCAATTTGGCATTGTGGATATAGTTTCATGGTAGGGGTGGCAGTCATCTTTGTCCGGAGATATGGGGAGATGACAATTAAGTCAGGGGTAATATTGGTGTTCCTAATTTTTTGCGCCAATTCTTGAGCTTGAGCTTGGCCTTTTTCTGTAATGGGGTTGTCTGCAGGTGATGAGGTGCGGTGACCAGCATTACTTCTACTTTCGGCATGTCTAATGATGTAAATATGGCATTTTTCAGGGGCTAAAGTGGCGTTCATAAAGCGACATTTCCTTTAAATACGGGAGCTGCCCGTATAATATAAAACATAATATTTTATATTATACGCCTATGTATGTATTTTTCGGTATAATCTGAACCATTGCTAATGAGGTGTTATAAATGTTAATAATGTCACCAGAACGGCAAATGGAACATTTGCAGAAGGTGTCTAGAACTTTTGCTCTGACTATACCATTATTGCCCCCACAGCTGACCGATTGGGTGGGAAATGCTTATCTTCTATGTCGTATTGCAGATACGATAGAAGATGATGCAGTTATGAATAACGAAGATAAGGCCCGTGAACTAGAAGCCTTTGTGAGTTACTTATCGGCTCCGTTAAAGATTGAGGAATGGGCTAATTCTATTTATGAAAAATTAAAAGACACAGCCAAGCCTACCGAGGCTGATCTCATTGCCGAAATTCCTCAAGTATTGGGGCGCTATTACAGTTATACTCCGGAGGTTCGAAAAATTTTACGCCACGGTGTTGTTATTATGTGTAAAGGTATGAGCCAGTTCGATCGTTGGTTACATATAGATAGCCTAGATGAAGTTGATCATTACTGCTATAGCGTAGCAGGTGTGGTTGGTGAAATTTTAGCGGCTCTTTTTGCGGAATATTCGGCTACTATAAAACCATCATTACCTCAAATGATGCCACTTGCAGTATCATTTGGTGAAGGGTTGCAGCTAACTAATATCCTTAAAGATGTGTGGGATGATAGTGAGCGAGGTATTCGTTGGTTGCCGTTGAATCCAGATTGGGATGAAGCGCAGCGTGCCAAATTTACCCGTGAATACGCTCAAACGGCTTATGGTCATGTGATGCAAGGTTTGGATTTTATCTCCATGATACCGCGTAAAGAAAAGGGAATTCGTGATTTTTGTTTGTTAGCTAATATTATGGCGGCAATGACTTTAAACAATATATATAAAAACCCTAGCTTTACCAAAGCTACTGATATTAAGATTTCACGGAAGGAAGTGAAAAAAGTATTTTTGTTGATTAAGCTTTTTTCTTCGAGCAATTGGTGGATGAAGTGGTATGTAAAGAGATGTGCCTCATCTATGAAACCATTACTACGTAACGCCACAGACTTAAGAACCAAAGTAAGCTTTTGGTAGTGGATAAGCCTGAGATTAATGACAAATCTATACTTTTTTCGTAGGATATAAAAAAATTAAATAATAGGATTTAAAAATGAATTTTGCTGTAAAACAAATGTTTGCTTCTTTGATGGTAACTTGTTTTTTAGGTAGTTCTGCCTTAGCAATAGCGGCCGAAGAAACTCCTGAAACTAAGCAATATACAGATCTTGCTGAATTGAAAGCTGATGCCGCTAAGGTTCAGACTGAATTTAAAGAAGGGGTGCATTATAAGATCATTCAAGGAAATGGTTTGTCTGCCCAAAAAGAAGTCCGTGAATACTTCTCCTTCTTCTGTGGTCACTGCCATGCTTTCTATCCGGTTATTTCATTGATCGCTCAAGGTTTACCTGAAGACACAGCGTTTGTAGGCAACCCTGTTTATTATTTAGGTGGCCCTATGGGTAAAGAAACCCAGACTGGTTATGCGGCTGCTGTATCTTTAGGGGTTACTGAAAAATATGTAGAAAGCTTAAATAAGTTAATCTTTGATGATAACAAAATCCCTCAAAATCACGGCGAACTCATGCAAGTATTTGACATTATTGGGATTCCAGCGCACCAAGCTGAAGCTCAATTTAAGTCATTCCCAATTGCTAATATGGTTAATCAGTATGACCAGCACACCAAGGATTCAAAGATTTCAGGGGTGCCTTCTGTAGTTATTAACAATAAGTACTTAATTGTGGCAAAAGAAGTGAAAGGGGAAGCTCAGTATTTTGCTTTGGTAAATTACCTTCTTGGCCTTGATAATGATTACTACAAGCCACAGAAGTAATTATCGTTTAGCTTAAGTTAGGCCCATCTTGATGTCTGCCTCTTAAAAGAACAAGTTACTTTCGATAAAGAGCCCTCAATTCCTTGGGATATGAGGGCTTATTTTATTTAGTGACGCTTTTAAAGTAGAAAGATCTTGGTCCTTTTGGGTCCATAATTCCTTGAGCCATGAACTAAAATGGCGTTTAAAAACTTTGTCGTTTAAATAGTGCCCTCTTAAATCTTCAGGGATTTCAATTTCTTCAGCTTTTAGGTATATCGCTTTTAAATCACCAAACAAAAAATCCTTAAAACCATTTTGGAGATTATTGGGGTAGTAAAGAGTTACGTTAATGATTTTTTTGAATTGGCGACCTAAGCAGTCGATGGCTACCGCCATGGACATGGCTTTAGGCGATAACAGATTTTGGTATGGAGATTTTGTGGCTAAAATTTTTTGCGGGGAACAACGTGTACCTTCGGTGAAATTGACCATGGTAGTTGGAATATCCTTGAATTTAGCACAAGCTGTTCTCGTGGTTTCGATATCTTTAGTTCTAAGCTCTGGGTGTTTTAATAGCTCTTTGGTGGAATAACGGTGCAAAAATGGCATATCAAGTCCCCAACAAGCGAGACCTGCAAATGGCACATATAAGAGAGATGATTTTAGAAAAAACTTAGGTACAGGAAGTTTATTACGGAAAAAGGCAGCAATTACAAGAGTATCAAGCCAACTAATATGATTACTGATTAATAAAACAGAGTCATCAAAATTGGTTTTAACGGAGTTATCCACATGCCATTCTACTTTGTTAGTTAGGAATATGGAAAAGGCGACGCAATACAGCCAAAGCCGCATCATTTTGTTACAACATTTAGTCCAAAATTTTCGTGCTAACCCAAATGAAGCTAGTTTAAATAGTGCCAACAGGCTAATTACTAAGGAAATAAAAGCTGTGGATAACAATAAGATAATAATGTTGATGGCAACAAGCATAAATTTGGGTAGAAAATTAAGCATAAGACTCTCCATATTAGGCCTGCATATTTTAACAAACTGCTAGGTTTTACGCATTTTAAATCGTGCATGTAGAGTTTTAGTTCAGCTTTTGGAGTTTAAAGTACATGCTTAACCGCGATATTTAAGAAAAAAAAGTTACATTTATTGCCTATCTACTCGGCTAGATGTTGTAAAATAGTTATGTTAGTTTCAGGGTAATAGTAACATTTTTACTGAAAGATAAAGAAATTCTAGTAATTCATGGCTACATACTAAAATAGGTAGCAAGGTTGGAAAGGAAATGTCTGCAAAAACAATCACTAAATATATTTGGTTCAATGGCAAGATGGTTCCATGGGCTGACGCTAAAGTTCATGTAATGACCCATGCTCTCCATTATGGTACTTCTGTTTTTGAAGGTCTTCGCGCTTACGATACTCCAAAGGGTCCTGTTATTTTTAGATTGAAGGATCACATGCAGCGCTTGATCAATTCTGGCCATATTTACCGTATTGAGCTTCCTTACACAGTAGATGAACTTTGCGATGCTTGTTGTCAAACTGTAAGAGAAAATGGCTTGAATGCTGGTTACCTTCGTCCACTCGCATTTATTGGTGACGTAGGTCTTGGGGTTAAGCCTCCAAAAGACGCTAAGATTGAAGTTATCATCGGTATGGTAGCTTGGGGCGCATACCTTGGTGAAGAAGGTATGAAGAAGGGTGTTTCTGTAGGTGTTTCTTCATGGAACAGACTTGCGCCAAACACTATTCCTACCGGGGCTAAGGCTGGTGGTAACTATTTATCATCACTTTTGATTTCTAACGAAGCTAAGCAGCACGGCTATACCGAAGGCATCGCACTTGATGTTCAAGGTTATTTAGCTGAAGGCTCTGGTGAAAACATCTTCTTAGTTAAGGACGGCGTACTTTATACTGCTCCTATTACTTGTAGCATTCTCCCTGGTATTACCAGAGACTGTGTTATGACTTTAGCTAAGGAACTTGGTTACACCATCAGAGAAGAAAGAATTCCAAGAGAAGCTTTGTATCTTGCTGATGAAATCTTCATGACTGGTTCAGCTGCTGAAATTACCCCTGTAAGTCAGGTTGATGGTTTCACTGTTGGCTGTGGTCAACGTGGACCTGTTACTGAAAAATTGCAGGAAGCTTTCTTTGGCTTGTTCAACGGTAAGACCGAAGACAAGTGGGGCTGGTTATATCCAGTCAATAAGTAATACCAACTGCTTCTAAAAGTAGTTAGTATGGTTTTATGTTTAGGTGAAGGTCTGAGCCTTCACCTAAGAACTTAAGTCTGTGAAAGCCAAAAGCATACGCAAAAATTATGCTTTTGGTTTTGCTGTTTTTAAAGGACTTGCTTAGCAAGTCATATCTGGAGCAGAAAATGCCTAAATATCGTTCATCCGTTACTACAGAAGGCCGTAAGATGGCCGGTGCTCGTGCCTTATGGCGTGCAACCGGGGTTAAGGACGGTGATTTTGGTAAACCAATTATTGCGGTTGCCAATTCTTTCACTCAGTTTGTACCTGGTCATGTACATTTACATGACATTGGTCAGTTGGTGGTAAAGGAAATCGAAAAAGCCGGTGGTATTGCTAAGGAATTTAATACCATTGCCGTGGATGATGGTATTGCGATGGGTCACTCTGGGATGCTTTACTCTCTTCCTAGCCGTGACATTATTGCTGACAGCGTAGAATATATGGTAAACGCACACAAGGCAGATGCTCTTGTATGTATTTCTAACTGCGATAAAGTTACCCCAGGTATGTTGATGGCTTCAATGCGTCTCAATATTCCAGTAATTTTTGTATCTGGCGGGCCAATGGAAGCTGGTAAGGTAGATAAGCCTATCGCTGGCCACTCAAAGCTCGACCTTATCGATATCATGGTTATGGCTGCAGATCAGCACATTTCTGATGAAGAAATCAATACTGCAGAAAACTATGGTTGCCCAACCTGTGGTTCATGTTCAGGGATGTTCACTGCTAACTCAATGAACTGCTTAACTGAAGCTTTAGGTTTGTCACAGCCTGGTAACGGTTCACTCGTAGCAACCCATATCTTCAGAAGAGATTTGTTCGTAAATGCAGCTAAGCGTATTGTTGAAATGGCAAAGGCTTACTACGAACACGACGACGAATCTGTACTTCCACGTAGTATTGCGACTAAGGCTGCATTTGAAAACGCAATGAGCCTTGATATTGCAATGGGTGGTTCTACTAACACTGTATTACACCTCTTAGCAGTTGCTCAGGAAGCTGGTGTAGACTTTACTATGGATGATATCGACCGTTTATCTCGTAAGGTTCCTCATCTTTGTAAGGTTGCTCCATCTACCGCTATCTACCACATGGAAGACGTACACCGTGCTGGTGGCGTAATGTCAATTTTAGGTGAACTCAACCGTGTAGGTCTTATCAACGGTGACACTCATACTTGTATCGGTATGACTATGAAGGATCAATTAGCTAAGTACGACGTAGCTGGTGATGTTTCTGAAGATGTGAAGAAGTTCTATCGTGCAGCTCCTGGTGGCAAGGTAACATTAGTTCCATTTAGCCAGAGCGCAACTTATGACGAACTTGATACTGACCGGGCTCAGGGTTGTATTCGTGACAAAGCACATGCTTACAACCAAGATGGTGGTTTAGCTGTACTTTACGGTAACCTTGCTCTAAACGGTAGTATTGTAAAGACTGCTGGTGTAGACGCTTCAATTTATAAGTTCACTGGTCCTGCTCGCGTATTTGAAAGCCAAGAAGATGCCGTTGAAGGTATTTTGAATGGTTCTATCAAGGCAGGTGACGTGGTAATTATTCGTTACGAAGGCCCTAAGGGCGGTCCTGGTATGCAGGAAATGTTGTACCCAACCTCTTATCTCAAATCTATGGGTTTAGGTAAGTCTTGCGCACTTATCACTGATGGTCGTTTCTCAGGTGGTACTTCAGGTCTTTCAATTGGCCACGCTTCCCCTGAAGCTGCTAACGGTGGTAACATCGGTTTAGTAAAAGAAGGTGATACTATTATAATTGACATCCCTGCTCGTTCTATTCGTATTGACGTAAGCGATGAAGAACTCGCAACTAGACGTGCTGCTATGGAAGCGTTAGGTGACAAGGCTTGGAAGCCAGCTAACAGAAATCGCCAGATTAGCAATGCTCTTAAGGCTTATTCTGCTCTTGCCTCAAGTGCTGACAAGGGTGGGGTTCGTGACTTAAGCAAGCTTTAAGTCTTAAAGATATACTCTTAATAATTTATGACAGGCAATTTTTGTTGTCTGTCATAATCGTATGGAAACATTACAATTATGGAAATGGAACAACCAACAAAAGATCAATATTTGCGGAAGATCCTGCTTTCACCTGTATATGATGTAGCAAAGGTTACCCCACTACAAAAGCTTGATAAGTTAAGTGAACGTATCGGCGTTAAGGTATTCTTAAAGCGAGAAGACTTACAGGTAGTTCATTCTTTTAAACTTCGTGGGGCTTACCATAAGATTGCCGGTCTTTCTAAAGAACAGCTTGCGCGTGGTGTTATTGCAGCTTCTGCTGGTAACCACGCTCAAGGCGTAGCTCTTACTGGGACTAAATTAGGGATTAAGACTACTATTGTTATGCCTAACTCTACTCCGGACATTAAGATTGATGCCGTTAAGAGATTAGGGGGAAACGTAGTTCTTTATGGCGCTAGTTTTGATGAAGCGTATGCCGAAAGCAGACGTTTAGCTGAAGCTAATGGCTACACTATGATTCCACCATATGATGATCCTGATGTTTTAGCTGGTCAAGGTACTATCGCACACGAAATGCTTGGGCAAAACCGTCACTTAACCCATGTCTTTATTCAAGTAGGTGGGGGCGGGTTGGCCGCTGGTATGGCTGTTTATATTAAACAAATTATGCCACACGTTAAAGTTATCGCTGTTGAATCTGAAGGTAGTGCTTGTCTTAAAGTTGCCATGAAGGCTGGTGAACCTGTGTCATTGCCTAAAGTATCCCTCTTTGCCGACGGGGTGGCAGTAAAGAGAATTGGTGATGAAACTTTCCGCGTGTTACGTGAAAATATCGACGATGAAGTAACTTGCTCAAATGACGAAATTTGTGCAGCTATGAAGGATATTTTTGAAGATACTCGTGCAGTTTCTGAACCTAGTGGGGCGCTTTCAATTGCTGGGTTAAAGAAGTATATTGCAGCTCACCAAGAACTCAAGAATGATCCATCTGTATGCATGGCTGCGGTCTTGTCTGGGGCTAATCTTAAGTTCCATACCTTGCGTTTTGTTTCAGAACGTTGCGAGGTTGGTGAACACGCTGAAGGCATCATGTCTGTAAGAATTCCTGAAAAGAAAGGTGCTTTCCTTGAATTCTGCAAAAAGCTTGGTGGCAGAGCAGTAACTGAATTTAACTACCGTTATTCTTGTGGTGACTTTGCCCGCGTATTTTTGAGCGTTCATTTAACTAATGGCGATGAAGAATTAAAGAACATTATCGACGATTTAACTCATGCAGGTTACGAAGTAACTAATATGACCGACGATATTACCGCGAAGAACCATGTGCGTTATATGGTTGGCGGTCACGCTCCTCTAAATATTAAGGAACGTGCGTTTGAATTTGAATTCCCTGAAGTTAAAGATGCATTGCTTCACTTCCTTGAAACCATTGGTACTCAGTACAACATTACTTGTTTCCATTACCGCAATCGTGGTCTTGAATATGGCAATATCTTATGTTGTTTCGAAATCGATGAACACGGTCTTGAAGTATTGAAGTCTAAGATTGATGAACTCAAGTACTCATATACTGAAGTAACTGATAACTTAGCTTATTGCCAGTACCTAAAGCCATAAGGAAGGGTGTGAGCAGATGTTGGACGGGATTATTATCCGAGGGCATAAAAGCCAAAAATTTAGCCTAGCTTTAATTTTGTGTTTTTTGATTGGAATGTATAGTTCCGCCGTACAGGCTGATGTTCTTGCGAAATGGCGTCTAGAGAAAGTTGGGACTAATTGTATAAGTTTTAAAGCTCTTACAACTGGGGATAGCTTCAATTGTATGCGCGTAAAAAGTGAACTTAAAATTACCAAGCAAGTGGCCGAAAGTTTAAGGCAGGAACTACACGGTTTTGATTTAAAGCCAGTGCCTGCTATTCGTGGGTGGCAGTTTAACTTTATTACTGATCGCATGTGTAGTGCGATGGTTTATGCACATGAAAAGAATTTTGAATATTTTTGGCATTGTGGATCCGCCGAAGCGACAGAACTTGAGGAACTATTGGTTATATCTCATCACGAATTAGATAAAAAGTAAGACTGACTATGCTTAGTAAGTGGTTGGCATTACTTGGTGGATTTTTAGGTTAACTTCTAAATAGTCCATGTTAGTACCATATGTTTATAGTAAGAGGACAGGTCAATTGACCTGTCCTTTATTCGTTAATAATTCGTTAATAAAAGGCATACTGAGAAAGTTAATTAAAGAAATAAGGCATTGTAGTTATAAAGATAAATTAGCACACGTTGAAACGGAGGGACTGGGTGATTTTCTGATATAATAGCAAGCGTTTTATGTAGAACAGGTACGGATTTATGGAACAGCACAGTAAAAAAGCCGAAGAAACGTCAGTAGATCAAAAGGAACAGGAAGCAAGTTCTCAGAGTCAAACTAAGGCAACTTCAGTTGATAGTAAAGATACCAATAGTTCTCTTGATAACACTGCAGGTCAAGAATCAAGTAAAGCGTCTTCATGCCAAAGTAAGAAGCTTGGTTTACGCCCATTGTGTTGTTTTATCGTGATGGTGGCTTTAGCTGGGGTTTCTGGCTATAGTTTATATTTGAGCCATAAGTGTATGTCTGAATTAAATGCCCGTCCTATGGTTCCAGATTATGGGCAAGAAGTTAATACTCTTAAGGTAGCTAATGAACGTCAAGATGGCGATTACAAAAAGCTAGTTGATCTGGTACACCAAACTTCAGCTACAAGCGCTGAAACTAGTGGACGCATTGATAATCTTACTAGAGCCTATGAAACCATGAATGCTAGCGTGGCCGAAATTAGCCGTAAGGTTAATGGTCGAGCTAATGAAATTGCTGTGTGGAAAGTAGCTGAAGCGAGATTTTTAACTCGTTTAGCTGATCGTAAATTAAGAATTGACCAAGATTATGCGACAGCTGCCGATTTATTAGCTGAAGCAGACAAACTAGTGTTGTCTCTAAACGATAACAGAGCATTTAATTTACGTAGTTTATATGCTAAGGAAATTACAAAGTTACGTAGTACTCCTGCTACTGACTATGAAGGAATTGCGCTCCGCTTGATGGCAATGGTGGAAGAAATAGATACCATTAAAATTAAGCTTGAGCCGGGCAGTCTCCTTGGTGAAAATTCAGCTGCGGTATCAGATAACATTGCTGACTGGAAACAGAATTTAGCAACTTCATTTAATGAATTCACCGCCAAGTTTATTGTGGTGCGTAGTAAAAATGAAACTGAAAATATGTTGGTGCACCCGGAAAACCAACTTTATTTACGAGAAAATCTAAGAGTTCTTTTAACTGCTGCTTCTCTTGCGGGCTATCGTGGCGATTATCAGTATTTCCAAAAAAATCGGACTGAAGCTTTAGCGTTGTTAGAAAAGTATTTTGATGTTACCGATCCAAAAACTTCAGCACTTGTGACAATGTTACGCGAAATTGATCTGCCTAAACAAGATACTATGGCCCTTGATAAGTCTTATCTTGAAAGTGTGCAAGCAGTGGAAGCCTTTTTTAATGATGTAACTGGAGCGGGAGTATCAAGTAATGATTAAGTATATTTTGCTTTTTCTCTTCATAGCTTGCTTCTTGGTTTTAGGACCGATGTTTGCAGACAAACAAGGTTTGATCCACATTGAATTTTTAGACTACGTAGTTGAAACTAGCTTAGTTACCGCAATTATTTTATTTGTGGTGGGGTGTCTAGTATTTTGGCTCTGCCAAGCGCTTATTAAGAAGATCATAAATTCAGGGAAGAGTGCTTCAGGTTGGCTTAATAAACGTCGCGATAAAAATGCCCGCAATCAGCTTGAACAAAGCTTGCTGTCTTATATCGAAGGTGATTATCAAACTAGCTTTAATCAAGCTTTAAAAAGTAATGAACGTAGTGTAGCTCCCGTTGTCTCTGCGGTAATGACAGCTGTTGCAGGTTTAAAAAATGGTAACGATGAAGCTTGTGAAGCGTTACTTAAAGAAGCAAAGGCTAGAAGTGATGATGATACTTGTCGGGCCTTAAATTTATTGCGCATTAAAGGACATTTGGGGCACGGGCGATTCCAAGCGGCTTATGCTTTGGCTTCTGTTCTTTACAATCAAGATGCCAAAAACCGTAAAATCAATGAGCTGATGTTAGTGACAGCCAAAGAGCTCAATAAAGTTGAAGATGTGCTCTCAATTGCAACTAAAGCCTTAAAACAAAAGGTACTCACTAAAGATGAAGTGTTATCTTTAGTCGGGGCATATATTGCTACTTTTATTGGCCAGCAAGCAGAAGCTTCTAAAGCACAAGAAATCGTAGCTAAGTTACCAAGTCAGCTTCGCTATGATCCGCTCATTGTAAATGCTTTTGCGCAGCGCCTATGTCTGCTCCATGAAGAAGTGGTGGCGGCTAAATTAGTTATTAATGAATTAAAGCAAGATGTATCTTCTGACCTTATTTATAGTGGCATCGCTTCTTGGTCTGTGGGTAACGAAACTTTGCTTAAATATTTAGAAAAGCAATTTACCGGTAAAAAAGCCTCCGACCCGAAGTTAATGGCGGCTCTTGCTAACATGTTGTTACATAAGGGCGAGATCAATAAAGCTCGAGATCTGTATGAACAATTAGCACAAACCACTAGTAATAAACGGGTGCTCTTAAATCTTGCAGGCATCTATGAAGCCCAAGGAAATTATAAAGATGCGGCGCATCTTTATAAAAAGGCTAATGTTTTAAAGGCGTTGCCACAAGTTTGGTAGTAATAACTGATAAATAGCGCTATGTCCCCTAGTTCTTCCATTTTTACCCGTACCAAAGAATATGAGCAGCGGTACGCAGAACTAAATAAAACTCGTATTGTTCGCGCCTGTGACGCTATGTCAGTGGCGGGGCGGGATTTTTTTTCACGGATCGCGCTTTATCTTCATTTTAACCATCCCCTCATTCCAGGATATGTAGCAGGGGATGTTCCTCACGGTATTAGTTGTTTTGAGCCTAATGAAGCTCAAAGTCGCTACCTTTATTCTTTAAGTTCCTCCTACGGTTCCTTCGAACAATTTGTTAGTAAGGATGAATCCATCATTGCTTTGTACTGTATGGGAAGTACCTCCTCAGTAGGGCAAGGGCTAAAATCTGATATCGACTGTTGGGTGTGTGTATCTAGACACTTAAGTCCTCGGCGGATTGAATTACTCGAAAAGAAATGTTCGTTTATTACGGAAATGGCCGAAAAACGAGGGGTCGAAATAAACTTCTTTGTTGTTAAAGATAATAAGTTTAAAGAAAAGAACATAGAGAGTGCGGACAGGGATAGTTGTGGTAGTGCGCAACACTTGTTTCTACTCGATGAATTTTATAGAAGCTCCATTTGTTTAGCGGGCAAGAAGCTTGTATGGATGCTGGTGCCGGAAGAAGCAGAACCACATTATGATGAATATGTGAATCAGCTTTTTTCCCAAGGGATTATTGATCGCCAAGAATGGTTTGATTTAGGTACTTGTAGCGGTATTTCGCCAAGTGAATATTACGGCTCAGCTCTGTGGTTGATGTATAAGGGGATTGATTCGCCTTTTAAAGCAGTCCTTAAGATCATGTTGATGGAGGTATACAGTTCTGAATACCCTAAAACTCAATTATTATCTATTAGGATGCGTTCTTGGATGCAGCAAAATTCAGGGTATGATCTAAACCTTGATAGCTATTATATGGTTTATGAAAAGATCACGAAGTATCTTAAGAACCTTAATGACGACAAGCGAACTTCATTACTGCGTTTTTGTTTTTATCAAAAGTTATCCGATGGGATTAGGCATATGGAAAACCCAGCTGCCATGTCTTACCGCCGTTCTGTAATTCGCTCTTTGCTTGATGTCTGGGGCTGGACTGATTCTGTTCGAAACTTTATTGAAAACAAACAAAAGTGGCGTATCAGAGAAATTCGCCGTATTTATAATTTGATTTTTAATACCTTGATGCAAAGCTACCAAGCATTGTTAAATTTCGGAATCAAAAATAACGTTACAGATGCTATTCGCATGGTCGACATCAGCGTTTTGAGTCGCAAATTATATATAGCCTTTGATTCAAGCTTAGCTAAAGTTAAGCGTTATAACTTAAATATTGGTAGAGTCCCAGCAGAAAGAAATCTATCTTTTATTGAAGTTAAAAATTCTCATACTTGTCGTGATGGCTGGTATTTATACACCTCGTCCTTAGCGCCTCAAGAAATTATGGACATGAAGCCTTTAGCATATTTTGCAGATATTGGCAGTGCAGCGGCTTCAGCGGCGATGAATGGAATTATTAGCGAACGTACGCATATATACCTACATACGGTCAATAAACATGTGACCGAAAAGAAGATCAGAACTTTAGTAACTGATTTACAGCAGTTTTTCCCTGCTTCAACCAGGATTTCAAATGCCACACTCTTGGAACCTGCCCGTATAAAGCGTGTAGCTATATTCATAAACTTTTCTACAGACCTAACCTTAAGTTCGGATTACAGACACATTAGTTCCGGCACTTGGGGAGTAAATGTGTTTACTTCTGGGGTTAATGGCAAATCCATGGTTTCTTCTATTGAGATTGTTATGCAGAACAATTGGAATGAGGTATTTTGCTTATCTTATGAAGGTTCGAATTGTGTTTTTGATTGTATAAATGATGTCGATAAATATTTCCCACGTGGAACCGACATGAGTAGTGTGGAAATTAAAGTATTTAATTTGAGTGCTCATATGTGGGCTTACATCTCAAGTCAGGTAGAAGAACTCGTGCAAAAACTATCTCATGGTATTTCAAGCTCGGAAAACTCAACTTTTGAGTTAAACATTAATGGGGAAGACTACGTAGTTACTTTTGGTCCGAGTCATACGAGTATTTGTTTAAAATATATTTACCAATCGCTCAAAATGGATGCCGGGGATGTGGATATTACTGAAGAGTCATTGCCACCGTTAGTGCGCAAAAATTCAACGTTCGGTTTTATTCAATTTTTCTTTGTATACTGTAACAACGGTTTGGTCGATATTTACGAACTAGATGAAAATAATCATGCGTCAGTAAACCGCGGTTTTTCTGGTGATGTGGCGGCGTTAGTTAAGTGCATTAACTTGTATTATTCAAAGAAATTTAAAGCTTCCAAGGATGATGCGGGCGCAAAGCTTAGTTATCGTCAATATTTTAATTTGCCACAATTTTTTGAGTGCCAAGAAGGCGATACGGTCTTAAGACCTTGCTTAGCCTAACAGCGGAAAAATGAGATCTTGTTTATATTTGTCGAGTATAATATTTCATGTTTTAATTCACTTTAAGCGGGAGCTTTCATGAAAAGTAGTAGAGCCTTGTTCTTTGCGTTTTTATCTGGCCTTAGCATGTCTTTATTATTGACTGCTTGTGGTTTAAAGGGACCTTTATACCTACCTAAAGATGAGCCACAAGCAAATAACGAGACCGCTGTTGTAACTCCAGCGCCTACTACAAAGTCACAATCCGTGACCAAAGCGCAGGCTTCCTCTAATCAATCACCAGCAGAACCGAAGACCGATAAGCAATAGGTTTATCAAGGCCATGATTGGCCTTAATTGGTGTCTGCTGTTCCCCATACTTTTCTTAGAAATTCATGGTAAAAATATGAGTCATTTTTATACAAATAAAGACGGTTTAGTTTGTGCAGAAAACCTTCCAGTTGCTGCGTTAGCTAAAGAATACGGTACTCCTTTATATATTTATTCACGCACCGCACTTGAAGAACAGTTCAATTCTTTTTCCGCCGCTGCTCAAGATATTTCTCACCTTATTTGTTATGCCGTTAAAGCTAACAGCAATCTCGCAATTTTAGCTTTAATGGCTAAGCTTGGGGCTGGTTTTGATATCGTTTCTGGTGGTGAATTAGCTCGTGTAATTGAAGCTGGTGGGGATCCTCATAAAGTTGTTTATTCAGGTGTGGCTAAATCCGTTAAAGAAATGGAATTTGCCCTTAATGCGGGCATCATGTGCTTCAACGTTGAATCTGAAGCCGAAATGGAAAGATTAAATGAAGTTGCTGGTAAGTTAGGCCAAAAGGCCCCGGTATCTATTCGCGTTAATCCAGATGTTGATGCGGGGACTCACCCATACATTTCTACCGGTCTTAAAACCAACAAATTTGGGGTGCCAATTGAACGTGCTTTTGACCTCTATGTTAAGACTGCCAAGGAATATGCAAATCTTGAAATCCACGGGATTGATTGTCACATCGGTTCGCAGTTGACTTCTTTGACTCCATTTAGTGATTCTTTAGACCGTATCTTAAAGTTAGTAGACCGTTTACAGGCAGCTGGCATTACTTTACATCATATCGACGTAGGTGGTGGTCTTGGGGTTGTATACAACGATGAAACTCCTCCATCTCCAAGTGACTATATCAACAACTTTAAACAGGCTTTAGCTGGCCGTGGTTTGATGTTAGTTTGCGAGCCTGGCCGTTCAATGGTAGCTAATGCTGGGGTGTTAGTTGCTAAATGCGAATATGTAAAGAAAGGTGAAGTTCGTGATTTCTGCATCGTAGATACGGCGATGAACGATATGATTCGCCCATCACTTTACTCAGCCTGGATGAAGATTGAAGAAGCTGACCAAACTCTTAACCGTCCATCTGCACTTTATGATGTAGTAGGCCCTATCTGTGAAACTGGTGACTTCTTAGGTAAGGAAAGAGAACTTAAGGTAGCGTCTGGTGATTACCTTGTAATGCATGGTGCTGGGGCATATGGTTTCTCTATGGCTTCTAACTACAATTCAAGACCTCGTGCTTGTGAAATTATGGTTAAAGATACCAAGGCTGTCGTTATTAGAGAACGCGAAGAAATCGCTGATATTTGGCGTCATGAACGCAAAGAATTGGACTAAGACCTATGCTGATTAATTTTTCCAAAATGCATGGTTTGGGCAATGATTTTATGGTCATTGATGCTGTAACTCAAAAGGTGTTTTTATCCACTGATAAAATTAAACAGTTAGCCGATCGTCATTTTGGGATAGGTTTCGATCAGCTATTGATTGTTGAGCCCCCATACGATCCTGATATGGACTTCCACTATCGTATTTTTAATGCTGATGGTTCTGAAGTTCAGCAGTGTGGTAATGGGGCTCGCTGTTTTGCGCGTTTTGTGACTCTTAAGGGGCTTACCAATAAAAAAGTCATAAATGTCAGCACTGTTAGTGGCAGGATCGTGCTTAACTTAACGGATGATGGTTTAGTCACTGTGAATATGGGGGTTCCTGTTTGGGAGCCGGCTAAAATCCCTTTTAAGGCGGCCAAAAGAGAAAAAACTTATATTCTACAAGTGCCAAACGGTCATGCTGGGCGAACAGAAACGAGCGATACCGTGCTTTGTGGCTGTGTGTCTATGGGGAATCCTCATTGCGTGATTGAAGTGCCTGATACTAAGACTGCACCGGTCCAAGATCTTGGCCCTAGAGTCGAACATTTTGAACGTTTCCCAGAAAGGGTTAACGTTGGTTTTATGCAGGTAGTTTCTGAACACGAAATCAATCTTAGAGTTTACGAACGTGGGGCTGCTGAAACCATGGCATGTGGGACTGGGGCTTGTGCGGCTGTGAGCGTAGGGATTGACCAAGGCCGACTTAAGAGTCCTGTGACTGTGCATTTACCAGGAGGAACTTTGAGCATTGCGATTGCCTCAGAAGGAGCTCCGGTGATGATGACAGGGCCTGCAGAATTAGTGTTTGATGGCACTATCAATATTTAAGTGTCACTAAAGACTTTGGGTATTTAGAAACTTAACGTCGTCTCTTAGCCTTTATTATATTAGAGCATGTATTTTAAAAAAATATGTGCTCTTTTTGTCTTAGGTGGAGCCTGTGAATTGCAAATGGCTATTGAGGTGTTAAAGTGTAAAGAGACTCCATTACGGTTTACATTCTAGTGGTTTTATTTTAAGGTTTAATGGTTTGTCATATAATCAAGGTGGTAGTTTTTAAAGGACTGTAGATTAATGCTCAAAAATATTTATGCTAATGAAAAAACTTTAGAAGTACATGAACGAAGTTATTTTCTATCTCACCGTCCTTTGGATCAAGAACCACAGGTTTGGTTAGTTCGGGTCTTCCCGTTTTATCAAGAGTTGATTAGTTTTTCCTGCTTTTTGATGAAAGAAAGGCAATATAGTAGCTGTACAGCCGATGGCTATTTGCGCGACTTAAATAATTTTGTGTGCATTATGCTTACGGAGTTTAAAGAACTAAAAAGTTGGCGTGATGTAATGGATGTTCATGTGCACAGTACCTTGCGTAAGATCCGTAAAATAGAAGATCAAGATGAAAATTTAACCGCACGTTCTAAGGCCCGAATGGTTAGTGCCTTAAAGAGTTTCTATAAATTTGAATCTAGTAACAAACGTGTGGAAAATAACTTCATGTTAGATGTTGATACCCCTAAATTTAGGGCGCATCTACCGCAATACCTAACTTATGAACAGTTTGAGAAGCTTGTTAAATTACCAGAAAATCCCACCCCAAAGGATTACCGTGATCGTGCAATGATCGAAGTTCTTTTTTCTACGGGGATTCGTGTTTCAGAATTAGTGAATATTGAAATTGATGATGTCAATACTAGTGAAATGGAAATTAGAATTTTAGGTAAAGGTAATAAGGAACGCGTAGTTCCTTTTGGTAGTTACGCGCTAAAAGCAATAAAGCTTTGGTTAAAGGTCCGTCCAGTGTATCAACCAGTGGTAAGCAATTTGTTTGTGAATAGATTTGGTGAAGTTTTAAATACTAGAGCAGTGCAAATTATGATGAAGAAATTAGGTGAAGGCTTAGCCTTACCTATTCATGCAACGCCACATAAATTACGTCATTCATTTGCAACGGAAATGATATCAAACGGGGCTGACTTAAGAACAGTACAAGAAATATTAGGCCATTCATCCTTAGGGGTGACGCAAAATTACCTCCACTTGGATGTAAAGAAGTTACAAGACAACTATAACAAAGCTCACCCTCTTGTTATGAAACCGGAACCAGAAGAAGAATGATAGAATTTTATAAGGAATGGCATCGCCCTCAAGCCTTAAGCTTTGACTTAGATGATACGCTTTATGCCAACGACGAAGTTATCGCTGCTGCTGAGCAGTACATGCTAGACCATATAAGTGCCAACTATCTTGGTGGGGCTTTATATACTAAAAGCATGTATGACGAAGGTCGCTTACGTGTTTTAGAAATCGTGCCAGAACTAGTGCATGACGTTTCATTATTGCGCTTTTTTATTTATCAACGCCTGTTATTACTCCATGGCAGTTCCTTAAATAAAGCAACTGCGGATGCTATGGCTCTAATGCAAGAGTTTGTGCGAGTCCGCTCTCAAGTTTTAGTGCCTACCGTTTCGTGTGAAGTTGTGCGAGAATTAGCGCTTTATTATCCAATTGTCGCCTTGTCAAATGGCAACATTGATTTGCGTTATACGGCCTTAAAAGGTGTTTTTTTGCATGAAGTGAGGCCCAATATTAATCTACGCAGTAAACCTGGTAAGGAAATTTTTTCGGTAGTGGCGCGCACCTTGTCGCTACCATGTAGTGCTATATGCCATATAGGTGATAATGAAATTACCGATGTTCAAGGTGCAGTGCAGGCAGGTATGAGTTGTATTTGGCAAGCAGGGTATAAAGGTGCAGCGATAAATTTAACAGTGTTGCCACATGTTAAGATCTCTGAAATTGAAGAGCTTTTACCTTTGTTAGTAAGGTAAAATATAAACTTTAAAGCTTGCGGAAACTTTGTAGTAATAAACAGGAAAGAATAAAGATGAATGAGGGTTTAAATAAAATCATAGAACAGCTCAACGTAGAACAAAAACAGGCTGTCTGTGCAGATTTAAAGAATCTTCTTATTGTGGCCGGGGCGGGAACTGGCAAGACTACGGTATTAGTTTCTCGTATTGCTTATTTGGTAGAACACCACCATATTCCACCATACGCTATTTTATCAGTTACTTTTACTAATAAAGCTGCTAGTGAAATGAAAGTTCGCTTGGAAAAAATTTTAGGGGCGGAACGTATTCGTTATATGTGGTCGTGCACTTTCCACTCCGCATGTTTACGGATCTTGCGTAATTTCTTTATGCAAGCGGGTTTAAAAAAGGATTTTGTGGTTATTGATACTTCAGATCAGTTGCGCATTGTCAAAAGAGCCTTAGCTGAACTTGGTCTTAGTGACCAAAAGCAAGTAAAACCTAAAGAATACCTTAATGCAATTTCTTCTTGCAAAGAAGCAGGGTTACGTCCGCAACAAATTGATTCTCAAGTAAAGCTATATCGTTTTGCAGAAGTTTATTCATTATATCAAAGCAGTTGTGATCAAGACGGTCAGGTCGATTTTTCAGAAATTTTGTTGCGTTGTGTAGAATTATTACGGGCGCATGAAGAGGTGCGTGCATATTTACACGACAAATTTAAACAGATTCTCGTTGATGAATTTCAAGATACAAACTCAATTCAGTATGAATGGTTACGCTTAGTTTGTGGCAAAGATACAAATGTATTGATTGTAGGTGATGATGATCAGTCAATCTATGGCTGGCGTGGGGCCGTGGTTGAAAACATGCATCGTTTTAAAAACGACTATCGGCAGGTGGAATTAATTCAACTAAAGCGAAATTATCGTTCAACAGATGCCATTTTAGAGACGGCGAATAGTTTGATAAAACACAATACTGGTCGCTTGGTTGATAAACATTTGATTACAAATAGAGCCACGGAAAATAAGGTGTTAGTAGTTGGCGCTCGTAATGAATTTGCGCAAGCTGAATTTATTGCCAAAATGATCTTAAAGCTTAAAGCTAGTGGTCTAAAAGCAAATGATATCGCTATTTTATATCGCACTAATGCCCAAACCAGAGTTTTAGAAACAGCTTTACGTAATGATGATTTAAGTTATGTGATTTATGGTGGCTTACGTTTTTATGATCGTGAAGAAATAAAGAACGCTCTGTGCTATTTACAACTAATCGTAGATCCAAGCAATAACCTAGCTTTTGAACGAATCTTAAATGTACCAGCACGCAAGATAGGTAAGGCAACTTTAGGCAAACTTCAGGCTGTAGCAATGGAAACAGGGTTGCCACTTTACGAAGCTTTACGTCAAACCTTGCTTCATTCTTCGTCCAAACCTTTAAGAGCTTTTTTTGATTTAATTGAAAAATTAAAACAGGATCTTGTAGAAGCAGAATCTTTACCAAGCTTTGTGGAACATGTGCTTGAGACTTCAGGTTTACTCTCTATGTACAAACTAGCTGATGAAAACGAGGGTACGGAAGGTAAGAGTAAAAGTCGCATTAGCAATCTAGAAGAATTGTTGCTTGAATTTGAACGCCAATCTTCAGAAGAGCTCCCTAACTTTTTTGCTTCTGAATCGGAAATGAATGAAGCTAATGGGGACGTAGAGGCTACCAATAAAGATCAAATATCAGTAAGTACCCAACTTTCTAATTTCTTAGATAAAATTTGCTTAACGTCTGGAGCGGAATCGGCAACGGGGGAGGACGGAACAGAGGCAGTGCGTCTTATGACGGTACATTGTGCGAAGGGACTGGAGTTTAAAGTGGTGATTGTAGCTGGTTTTGAAGAAACGTTGATGCCTTTAAGACCTGAAAGCATAACCCCGAAAGAATTAGATGAAGAACGTAGATTAGCTTATGTGGCGATTACGCGGGCAAAAGATCAATTAGTGCTATGTTACGCTGAAAATAGAGGTTCATTTAGCGCTGGTGGTTATATAAATGAACGCACCGGAGTAAGTAGCTTTTTAAGAGAGCTAGATCATAATTACTATGATCGAAAAATGTATCGTAACTAGCTTAAACTGTCGTTTATAGCTTCATGCTAGTTTAAAGCAGGATGTAGATTAAAATTTGTGGAAAAACTGTCGTAAGTAAAGTAAAATAGGGTACAATCTGTAGAGGTAGTTGCACTTGAGACAGATACAGAGTTATGAGTGTTTAAACGCTCTGTGAAGTCTTAGTAAATATCTACAGGTGTACCTGATTTTATCAGTTCCATAATTCGACGTCATATTATCATCGCTACGGCGTGCGATTAAGTCATTTCCTTCAATTCCTCTGTTTTATCTTTGCGTTACTCATTCACAAAGTTATAAACAGATCCTTCATTGCTGCATAAATTTACACATATGAATTTAACAGATCTAAAAAACATGCAAACGGCTGATCTTGTCAGTCTCGGTGAATCCATGGGGCTCGACAACATTGGTCGTCTAGCCAGAAAGGATATTATTTTCAACATTCTGAAAGCTCATTCTAAGAGCGGTGAAGATATTTTTGGAGCTGGGGTCCTACAGATTTTGCCTGACGGGTATGGCTTCTTGCGTAGCGCAGACAGTTCTTATCTTGCAGGTCCTGATGATATTTATGTATCCCAAAATCAGATTAGAAAACTAAATCTACATAACGGCGATACCATTTGTGGTAAGATTCGTCCGCCAAAAGCAGAAAATGAACGTTATTTTGCTTTACTCAGAGTAGATAGCATTAACTTTGACAAACCAGAAAATGCCCGCAACAAAATTCTGTTTGAAAACTTAACTCCACTTCATCCTACTGAACGTATGCGTTTAGAAAGAGGCAATGGTTCTACTGAAGATATTACTGCTCGTGTTATTGATTTAGCCTCTCCAATTGGTAAAGGTCAGCGTGGTTTGGTTGTAGCTCCACCAAAAGCTGGTAAAACCATGTTGCTCCAAAATATTGCGCAAAGCGTGCATGCGAACAACCCAGAATGCGATCTTATTGTGCTTCTTATCGATGAACGTCCAGAAGAAGTTACTGAAATGAAGCGTTTGGTAAAAGGCGAGGTAGTGGCTTCTACCTTCGATGAACCGCCTACAAGACATGTTCAAGTAGCGGAAATGGTTATCGATAAAGCTAAGCGTTTAGTTGAACACAAGCACGACGTGGTGATTCTCCTTGATTCCATTACCCGTTTAGCTCGTGCATATAATATTGTTATTCCTTCATCAGGTCGCGTTTTAACCGGTGGTGTTGATGCTAACGCACTCCAAGGTCCAAAGAGAATTTTTGGGGCCGCACGTAACGTAGAAGAAGGTGGTTCTTTAACAATTATCGGTACTGCTCTTATTGATACGGGTTCTAAGATGGATGAAGTAATCTATGAAGAATTCAAGGGCACCGGTAATATGGAACTTCAATTAAGCCGTAAGATTGCGGAAAAGCGTGTTTTCCCGGCCATTGATATTACTAAGTCTGGTACTCGTCATGAAGAGTTCTTAACCACTCCTGAAGAGTTACAAAAGATGTGGATTTTGCGTAAGTTCATTCATCCAATGGGGGAAATTGAAGCCATGGAATTCTTAATTGATAAACTTTCCATGAGTAAGACCAATGAAGAATTTTTCCAAGCAATGAAGGGCTAAGCTCTAATTATTACAATTGAACCTACGAGGTGAAAAAAAGGAAGATTGAAAAATCTTCCTTTTTTGTTATGAATCTTTCTCGGTTCTTTAAATTTAGATTTTAGGTACAAGGCCTAGACGATTAGTGATTATCTTTAAGTGCACTTAAAATGCGGTTTTTAAGATAAGCCTGCATGTTTTCTCCATGGTGAGCTAACATCTTAGGGAACATGGAAATAGGAGTCATACCAGGGAAGGTGTTGATTTCGTTAAGTAAAATACCTTCATCTTTAGTTAAGAAGAAGTCAATGCGTGATAAATCTTTTAACTTTAAAACCTTAAAGGCACGCAAGGCATAGTCTTTGATTTCTGCTTGAAGCTTTGGATCTAATTGAGCTTCTACCATAGTGCTAGAATGGGAATCAGAATTGTACTTTTCTTCAAAAGTATAGAAATCATTATTTGGGGTAATGATTTCACCTGGGTTAGTGGCAATCAACTGACCTTCGTATTCATAAACTGCAACTTCAAGTTCTCTTGGTTTAACAGCCTGTTCCACCAATACTTCTTGGCTATAACCAAAAGCTTTTTCAATATAAGTATCGAGTTCTGATTCTGTTGTTACTTTGTAACACCCAACGGATGAACCTTGAGAAGCTGCTTTCACAAAAACTGAGCCGTACTGTTTAAAGAACTCATGAGCTCTATTTTTATTTGTTGCAGAGTTATTGTCTAAGAAAATAAATGGAGTGTTAGGAATGCCAATAGCTGAGAGCCAAAGTTTGGTGCTGATTTTATTAAAGCACAATTTGCTCCCTTCAGATGGGCATCCAAGATATGGAAGACCGCAAAGTTCAAGTAGTGATTGAATATCACCGGTTTCCCCTGGGATCCCATGGATACAAGGTACTACATAGTCAATATGAGTTTCCCCTGAAGAACTATGAAGTTTTTGATCGTTAGAAAGAAAGCATCTAGTGCCATCTGTGCATTCCCAAAAATCATGGTGCAACACTACTCTTGTTACATTGAATTCTGGAATTGATTTAAGTTGGTTTTCAATAAAATTGGCGCTAAGTAAGGAAATGTCGTGTTCTGAGCCACCGCCACCACAGAGCAGGAGAATATTATAAGAACTCATGATATGTTTGATATGTCCGAATTATGCCATATGTACCAATTGTGCATATTTGACAGGTTAAAAATTGTTGTACTGCTGTAAATAAATGAAGCCTAAAGAATTCGGTCTGTAGGTAGTTCACTAATCAATAAATCACTTTTGATTATACTTTGCTTTACCAAAAAAAATAAAGATAATAGTTTTATGTTTCCGAGTTAAGCCAAATTAAAATTATATTTTAGGTAATGCGAAACAAAATATGGCTTGAACAAGATGTTAGAGTCTACAAACAGATATGGGTTAAATATGAAAAAGAAAGTACTTTTGGGTTTAGTGTTGTGTTTAGGCTTGTTAAATGCTTGTGTGACGGTACCTAAAGATGGGAAACCAAAGGAAGTTAATCCGCAAACTGAAAATCAACAAGAGCTGTCACGCGCTTTAAATGAATTAAAGGGCGAATATGCGGGTATTGATTTTGAAAAAACTGAACAAACAATTAAAAGCGTTTCTGCTGGGGATATGAACGTTATCAAAGACGTGATGAATGATCCCAATAAATATGTGCCACCAGTGTTATTAGCCTATGCTGAACAGGTTTTTCAAGCAGGGCATCCAGAGGTAGCTATGTTTTGGTACTACACGGCGCAGTTAAGAGCAAGATCTGATGCGAATAAATCATTAGATAAATCTGTGCAGCGAGGAGTTACGGCTCTTAGTGTACGATTTGGGACTAATATAGGAACTTATGCAGAACAGCATTTAGACCAACTTGAGTTAGTAATGCAAAAAGTTCTTAGTTGGGATGAACAAAGCGAACGTAACTACAATCCTAAATGGGTTGCTCTTTTAGGGGAAGAAGCAAAGTTTAGTCAAAAGGTAAGATTCGTTGATGCTAGTAAATATAAGCAAGTAGACGAAGAAACTCGTCGTGGGTGGAAAATTGGTTTCGACTCAGCTATTAGACAATTAAGAGAAGAAGCTGCTAACAACAAAACTGAAGATTAACCACTCTGAAATTTAACCATCATAAAGTTGAAATTAAAATGCCACTTGGATGTGATTCGTTCTTCATTATGCGGCCTAAAAAGCCTAAATTCAGAAGGAGGTTTGACCAAGTGGCATTTTGTAGTTTAATTGGCTACCGATAAAGAACAGCTGGTCTTTATCGATAGTTCAAGGCTTTTAATATTAGCCGTTAATAGCTTGTTCGATGAAATCAATAAGCTGTTGCTTATTTAAAGCCCCAATTTGGCGACTAATGAGTTCACCGTTTTTAAAAACAAGCAAAGTTGGAATGTTGCGAATCCCAAGTTGAGCTGCTAAAGCTTGGGATTCATCGATGTTAAGCTTACAAAAAGTTACTTCTGGCATTTCAGAAGCTACATCTTCAACTACAGGGGCAAGCATTCTGCAAGGCCCACACCAAGGTGCCCAAAAATCTACGACTACAGGTTGATTGTTTTGGGAAACTACGTCTTCAAAGTTACTTTCGTTGAGCTCGGTAATCAAATTTGCCATTGTCCTTTTCCTTAGTTATTGTTTTGATAATTAGCAAGAAGGTCTTAACGAGTTTCGTTAGAAAAACTATCGTAAATAGTAGTTTTATCACTAACCATTCTTGTTTCAGTTTATATAATAGCAATTGTGTTTTTGTATTTCATAACATATATTCACAAATGGGAAAAATTTTCTGGTGTCACCATTAGCAATTGATGAGCAACATAGTTTCTGTAACTTTTTCTGTGAAGTATTTGGTTAGATGGTGTTAGCTTTCGTCTACTTAGCGCTTATCATTGTTTATATCGATAAAAACAAAGTCTTTATTTTTGATAAAGCTAAAAAGTGGTGGCCCTGCAGGAATTTAACAAAATTTACGTTCGGAGGAGCAGCGTATGATTGGAGAATCACCTTTATACGCAGCTATTGATTTAGGGTCAAATAGCTTTCATATGTTGGTTGTGCGCAATGTTGGTGGCTCTGTGCGGGCGGTTTCACGTGTAAAGAGAAAAATTCGTCTCGCTAGTGGCTTAGATGACCAAGGGTATTTAAACGAAGAAGCGATGGAGCGTGGCCTAGATTGCCTAAAGATGTTTGCCGAACAGCTAGCGAATATTCCTGATAAAAACATTCGTATTGTGGGTACGGCAACGCTACGCCTAGCTAAAAATGCTAATGTTTTTATCAATCGAGCAGAAGCAATTTTAAGACAGCCTATTGAGATAATCTCGGGGGAAGAGGAAGCGCGGACTATTTATCATGGCGTTATGAGTACTAGTGCTTACACGGGGCGAACTTTAGTAATTGATATAGGTGGAGCTAGTACTGAGTTGATTATTGGGGTGGGGCCTGAGATCAAAGTACTACACAGTACTTCCATGGGATGTGTAACTTGGCTAAAAGGATATTTTGCTGACGGCATAATTTCACCGCAGGCATATGCCCAAGCAATAGAAGGGGCTAAAGCGGTTTTAGCTCCATACGCTGCGGAATATTTAGCTGTTGGTTTTGATAGCTGTATTGGGGCCTCAGGTACTGTACAAGCCTTACATGAAATCATGTCAGCAAGAGGGGAAAACGAAGCAGTAACCTATGAAAAATTATTGGAATTAAAAAACCAAACCATCGCTTGTGGTTCGATGCAAAATTTGAGTATAGAAGGTTTGACCCCAGAACGGCTTAATGTCTTTCCTTCGGGCTTGGCTGTTTTGATGGCAATTTTTGAATTATTCTCCATTAAAAGCATCGTACTTGCCGGTGGGGCCCTGCGTGAAGGTATTATCTATGGCTTGTGGGGAAAAAGCGCGACCACTGATGTTCGATTAGCCACAGTAGATAGTTTGATTCTTAGATATCAATTGGATAGATTACAAGCTCTCTTTGTGACGAGAACGGCGTTAGAAGCTTTTGATGCCTTAAAAACGATTTGGAATATTGATAATCCGGAGGCTCGCTCCATGTTGAGATGGGCCGCAATGCTTCATGAAATTGGCCTGTGTATAGAGTATAAAAATGCCCCAAAGCATGCAGCTTACATCATTGATAATATAGTGATGCCTGGGTTTACAGTTGCTCAAAAGAAGTTATTGTCAGCCTTAATGTTAAATCAACGTGATGATTTCATCCCTGAAGTTTTTACGCATCAAAATGCGATTTCTGCGACGGAAGCGGTTTGTTTAGCTCGTATTTTAAGAGTGGCGATTATTTTATGTATGTGTCGAAGCTCAGCTGATGGACGTAAAGAAGTAGCTTTTGAAGGATTAGCCGAAAGGAGTCTAAAACTTCATTTGCCTAGTGGTTGGAAAGATGAGCATTATTTACGTACGGTGGCATTAAAAGATGAATGTAGTAGACAATTAGCGCTTGGCTGGAACATGGAAATTACAGAAGAATGATGTATTTATTAGTGGCCCTCGGTGGAGCGGTAGGGGCCTTATTTAGATTTTTAATGTCTGGTTTTATTGTTGCTACTAGTGGTTCTTGGGCAGTGGCCTTTCCACAAATTGGGACAGTGTCTGTAAATATAATTGGCTCATTCCTAATTGGGGTTATAGGCCAGTCCCTAGGCACAGTGTGGTCAGGGCATCCTGAGCTTAAATATCTACTGATAACTGGGTTGTTAGGTGGGTTTACCACTTTTTCTAGTTTTTCTTTAGAAACTGTTAATGACCTTATGAGTGGCAACTATTTGCGAGCTACTTTTAATGTAGTTATCAGTGTAATTACTTGTATTGTGGCGACCATTGGCGGGGTACAACTAGTAGTGGCCCTCACAAGATAGTTTCTATCATTGCCAAACAAGATAGAGTATTTGATTTTGCCTCCAAGATTTTTGGGGAAAGTCTAGATCGAAATTAAAGCCAAGTTTTAAGAAGCATGTGGAGTCTAAGGTGCTAAGTTTTAAGCGTGGACTTCCCTATTTAAAAGAGTATTAGAGCAAAGATTTATGAAAGCAATTTCCCTAATTTTAGTTGATGGAAACAACTTTTTATACCGTGCATTTCATGCCACTTTTAGAGCGGGCCTCCATAACAGCCGGGGGGAACCAACGGGCGCGGCTATGACTTTTATCAACATGCTCAATCGTCTCTGTCGTGAATATCCCAAAATTCCGCTGGCAATTGTTTTTGATGCTAAGGGTAAGTGTTTCAGACACGAGCTTTTTAAGGAGTACAAAGCTAATCGTAAGCCTATGCCTGATGACTTGCGTGTTCAAGTGCCATGGGTTGAAGAAATTATTGCCGCTGCTGGTTGGCCCATCATTAGAGTTTCTGGCGTTGAAGCGGATGATGTTTTAGGTTCTTATGCGGCGATGGCGAGAGCTCAGGGAAAAAAAATCTTAATTGCTTCTGGGGATAAAGATTTGGCGGCCTTAGTTGGCGCTAGTGTGCAAATTGTCGACACGATGAAAAATGAAGTTTTGGATCGACAGGCTGTGATAAATAAATTTGGGGTGCCACCTGAACTTATTCGTGATTTTTTAGCGCTTAAAGGGGATTCTGCGGACAATATTCCTGGTATGAGCGGTATTGGGGATGTGGCAGCCTCTTGTTTGCTTAATAATATCGGCGACCTCGATACGATTAAAGATAATTTAGAAAAGGTTGCCTCTTTGAGTTTTAGAGGCGCCAAAAAGTTTGCAGAAAAATTCAAAGAACAAGAAGAAGTTGTCATGCTTTCAAGAAAGCTTGCAACTATAAAGACTGATGTTGAATTACCAACCACAATCGATAGCTTTCCTTTACCGCAACCTAATCATCAAAAGCTACTTGAGCTTTATAAACGTTTTGAATTTAAAGAATTAGCCAAGCAGGAAGAAAAAAATCTTTCAGCGAACCCTAGTTTAGAAGCGTCAACGGCTAAAGATGAAACTTTGTTAGATAATAAAAGCTCTACTTTAGAAAAATCTTCCACCGCGCTTGCAAACGCTAATTTAGAAGTAAAATCCTCAATTTTAGAAGCTGATTTTATTCCAGCAGGAAAGGCGCAGATTGTAACCACGTTGGACCAATTGAAGCAATTGTGCACTGATATTTTAGCGTATCAAGAATTTGCGTTCTTTTGCTTTGACACCGGGATCCATTTTATGGAATACAGCTTGGTAGGCATGGCGTTTTTAGTTAATAAAAAAGCTTTTTATATTCCATTAACTCACTCTGAGTTTGAAATGCCTGGTCAATTAGAACGAAATTTTGTTTTAGAGACGCTACAACCTATTTTTATGGATGCGACGTTAAAGAAGGTAACGTTTGATAGTAAGAAGACATACCATATCTTAAAGCGTTACAACCAAAAGATTTTGGGAGTTTTGGAAGATGTGTTATTAGAGTCTCATCTATTGGACTCCAATAAACCTCATACTTTAGCTGAGCTTGCGACCTTAGATTTAAGTTACACCTATAAAAATGAACTAGACATTTGTGGCAAGGGCGCTAATGCTATTCCTCTTTCTGAAGCTCCGGCCCAAGATGTTTTGGGGTTAGCAGGGGATGTTGTTTCGGTAGTGCAAGGGTTACATCAAAAATATATAGCTCTTATTAACCAAGACATGGCTTTAGCTACACTTTATTATGGGCAAGAACTTCCTTTAGCCCGAATTCTTTATAGGGTTGAGGAAAATGGGGTTAACTTGGATGTAGCAGAGTTTGCGCGTCAAGAACATGCCTTAAAGCAACGTATGGAGCAAACAGAACAAAAAATTTATACGGTAGCAGGGCGGAGTTTTAATATTTCATCTCCAGCTCAAGTAGGGCAGGTCTTGTTTGGCGATCTAGGGATGTCATGCAAGAAAAAGAGTGCAGGGGGCAAGCCATCAACCTCTGAAGAAGTGTTGACTGAATTAGCCGAATCCTACGAGGTGCCACGTTTAATCCTTGAATTTAGAGCCATGAAAAAATTGCTCACCACTTATATTGAAAAATTGCCTAAGCTTATCAACCCAACTACGGGGCGTTTACATGGTGGTTTTAATCAAGATGGCACTGTGACTGGCCGTTTATCATCGTCAGATCCTAATTTGCAAAACATTCCCGTAAGAACAGAAGATGGGCGCATGGTGAGAACTGGCTTTGCAGCTAAAGAAGGCTTTGTGATTTTGGCGGCTGACTACTCGCAAATTGAACTGCGCATTTTAGCTCATATGGCCGATGAAACTAATATGCAAAAAGCGTTCGCTGAAGGCTCAGATATTCACGCTGTGACCGCCGCTCAAATGCATGGATTGGAAGTTTCGGAAGTAACTCCTGAATTGCGTAGATCAGCTAAAGCGATTAATTTTGGATTGATTTACGGGATGTCGACTTTTGGGTTAGCCAAGCAGCTCCATATTGAAAATCAAGTAGCCAAAAATTATATAGCTAGTTACTTCTCTCAATATCCGAAAGTTCAAGGGTATATGAATTCCATAAAAGAATCTGCTCATCAAAATGGCTATGTAACAACTTTTAGTGGGCGCAAAATCTACGTTAAAGATATCAATAGTCCGCAAGCTATGGTGCGTCAAGCAGCTGAAAGAGCGGCTATTAATGCTCCTATTCAGGGAAGCGCAGCTGAAGTGATTAAATTGGCAATGATTGCGGTTGATGCTTGGATTCAACGTGAAACTGAAGCTGGAACGATAGCGATGATTATGCAGGTCCATGACGAATTAGTATTTGAAGTTAGAGCAGATTTGGCCGCTACTTATGCCAAAGCTATAGAAGATATTATGGAACATGCCGTGGAGCTTAAAGTTAAATTAGAAGTAGGGGTTGGTATTGGCTCTAATTGGGGTGAAGCTCATTAATTTTTATGACGCTAAAAATGGGTGGTGCATCCTTAATTGATATAAAGCGCTTTTAGCGCTTTATATGATCGAAAGTAAAACAAGCAAGAATAAAACTAACTTAACCAAAACAAACAAAATCAAAAATAGGACAGATATGCAGTATAAGAACTTAATGTTTATCGGGATAGTAAGTACTTTTTTAGGGTGGGGAGCAGTGGCTACAGCGGCTGAACCAACCCTAGCTGAAAGTTTACCAGGAATTGAGGCCCGTATTAATTTTGAAAATAAACAGGTGGTAAGACAGCAAAATTCTAATCAATACATGCAATTGCTATCTGTAACGCTCAATAAAACAGACCCTAAGCATTTATATCGGGAGTATACCTTTAGAGTAACGACCAATAGCTCTAAGGTTGAGCTCGATGCTTTCTTAAAAGTTGCGAGTGCTAAGATGTTCGAAATAGACTGTAAAAGCCATAACTTTGAACATTCCGAAGTTGGTAATCGCTATATCTATATCACTAAAAACAAAGATGAATTGTTCCGCTTTGAAGATTCCGAAGCCATTTGTGCCACTATTGAAGACTAATTTAAAGTGGCAGTTGGGTTCCCATCTAGCTGACAGATGGTAATTTCGGGCATAGCATTAGGCGAGGCTATTTTGATGTAGGAATAGCCTTTAGAGCTCCAATCGCCTGTATCGTAGATTGAGAACTTAGGATCGGTTCGATGAATAACGGAGACGTGATGGGTGTGACCGTGAATTAGGATATCACAGTTGGCTTTTTTCAAGCGTCTACGAGCCTCAGCTTCATTAATTTGTTCCCGCACGCAGTTATGACGTTCAAAGTTACGTCGACTATTTTGGCGCATGTTGCGAGCAATGTGCTGGCGATAATTGTAGGACGTGCAGCTAAAAAAAATCATTTGTAGCAGGCGGCATCGACTGATAAAGCGAAAGAGAGTGTAGCTTTTGTGAGCGGTGCATAGTTCATCACCATGCATCAAAAGAATTCGTCGGCCGGCAGAATTTATAACTTCATTGTCTTTAGTTAAATTAAACTCAAAAAAAGAGGCCATTTTTTTTGTGAGTAGAAAGTCTCTATTTCCGTGCATAAACCAAACCTTGATGCCACGGTTTTTTAGGGCTAAGAAGTGTTGTTTTAGCAGAGGGTGAAGTGAGTTGTTTGGATCAGGCTCAATAAAGTAGTCAAAAAAATCACCGAGAATATAAAGCACATCTCCCTCTATCAAATTATGGCAGAAGTTAAAAAAACTTTGATTAAGCTCTTTGGTATCGGGAGACAGATGTAAGTCGGCAATAATGTAGATTGACATTAATTTGAATGGCCTTATTCCACAATTACTTTGCGGATAGTAATAACGTCTTCTGGTACATCACGGTACATGCCGCTTCTACCAGTGCGCACCTTAGCGATGGCGTCAACTACATCCTGGCCTTCTACCACCTTACCAAATACAGCGTAGCCCCAACCGTTAAGAGTCTTAGCAGTATGGTTTAAGAAGCTATTATCTGCGACATTGATAAAGAATTGGCTAGTAGCTGAATGAGGATCGCTAGTTCTGGCCATAGCGATAGTGTACTTGTCATTCTTAAGGCCATTGTTAGCTTCGTTTTCGATAGGAGCGTAAGCGCCTTTTTTGTTTTCCATATCAGCAGTAAGACCGCCACCTTGAATCATAAAACCTTTAATTACACGGTGGAAAATAGTCCCTTCAAAGAAGCCACTTTGGCAGTACTTAAGAAAGTTTGCGCAGGTTACAGGGGCTTTTTGGGGGTCAAGTTCAAGCTTGATGGAACCTAAATTAGTTTCAATAGTTACCATAGGTAATCTCCTTAATTAAATTCGTTTCATTTTATCATAGAGAGATAAGTGTTTGTTTTTTTCTCCATTCTTTATGCGTCTGAGGTGTCAATTCTTATCAGATTGCACTAAATGATGCTATTGCGTGAATATGTTTAAAGAAATAAAATGAGAGCAGTTTTACACCTAGTTCCTATACTTTCCGGAACGATACTAAGATTTGGGAATCCTTTATGCTTGAAATATATAACTCCTTAACTCACAAAAAAGAAAAATTTGAGCCTCTTGTACCCGGCAAAGTTGGAATGTATGTATGCGGTGTAACCATTTACGATTTATGTCATATTGGCCACGGTCGTACCTTTGTATGCTTTGATGCGATCGTGCGTTATCTTCGTTACAGTGGTTACGAAGTTAAGTATGTACGTAACATCACTGACGTTGACGATAAGATTATTAAGCGCGCCAACGAAAACAAGGAAAGTTGCGAAAATCTGACCAATCGTTTAACGGCTGAAATGTATAAAGACTTTGATGCGTTAGGCATTAAACGTCCTGATATTGAACCACGTGCTACAGCTCATATCGGCGATATTATTCATTTGGTTGAAACCTTGATTGAAAACGGGAATGCTTATGTTGCTGATAATGGCGATGTTATGTTTTCTATCGACTCATTCCCAGAATATGGCCGCTTGTCAGGTCAGCGCCTTGAAGATCTTAAGGCTGGGATTCGCGTAGATATTGAAGCTGCTAAGCGTAATCCATACGACTTTGTGCTTTGGAAGATGTCAAAGCCTGGTGAACCAATGTGGGATTCCCCATGGGGCCCTGGTCGCCCAGGGTGGCACATTGAATGTTCAGCTATGAACTCTCATTACCTAGGGAAAGTTTTTGATATTCATGGCGGTGGGTCTGACTTAATGTTCCCACACCATGAAAATGAAATTGCCCAAAGTTGCTGTGCTTGGCATACAGATTATGTTAAGTACTGGTTGCACTCAGGCATGGTAATGATCAATAAAGAAAAAATGTCTAAGTCTTTAGGCAACTTCTTTACTATTAGAGATCTATTAGAAAAGTACGATGGGGAAACTTTACGTTACTTCCTTTTGAGCGCTCAATATCGCGGTCAGTTAAACTATTCTGTAGATAACATTGAACAGTCTCGAGCTGCGTTGCAGCGTTTATACACTGCTTTACGCGGTCTCCCTGAAGGGGTTGCTCCAGTTGATTCTGAATATGAAGCGCAGTTTAAGAAGGCTATGGATGATGACTTCAATACTCCACTTGCTTACTCTGTATTCTTCGAATTGGCTAAGGAAATTAATAACCTAAGAGATAAAGACTTAGCTAAAGCGGCAGATCTTGGCGCGTTATTAAAGAAACTTGGGAGCGTATTAGGGCTCTTAGAACAGGAACCTGAAAAGTACTTACAAGGGGCTCAAGGCGCAGAATCTTCATTGGATACAGCTAAGATTGAAGCTCTTATTAGTGCGCGTCAGGAAGCAAGAAAGGCTCGTGATTGGGCTTTAGCTGATAAAGCTCGTGATGAATTGGCTGCTATGGGTGTGGTCATCGAAGATGGTCCACAGGGCACTACTTGGCGCTTAAAGTAATAGTTGTCATGAGAATGTGCTAACGTTTCTCTAAATGCTTAAACCCCCGTAAACTTTAAGTTTACGGGGGTTTAATTTTTGAGGTGAGCTTTAGGAGCTTAACTACAAAAGTTTAGGTTTAGAGCTATTCAATATTTTGGACTTGTTCGCGCATCTGTTCGATTAGAACTTTTAATTCGATAGCGGCATTCGTAATGTTAGTAGTAATGGATTTAGAGGCGATGGTATTGGATTCGCGATTAAATTCCTGCATTAAGAAATCAAGTTTTTTACCACAGGTCCCACCTTGAGTGAGGATATTACGAGCTTGGGCTACGTGAGCAGTAAGTCGATTAATTTCCTCTGCTATGTCGATGCGTTGAGAAAAGATGATTAACTCTTGTTCTAGAAGTTCGTTATTTAGCTTTAAGTTGGCGTTTTCAATAAGTTCGGTGAGTTTTTGTTTTTGCCAAGCCACAATGTCGGGCATGGCTACTCTAATTTTATCGATTTCGGCAGAGATTGAAGCTAAGTGAGCTTCTAAAAATTCTTTAAGCTTATTACCTTCAAATGCTCTAGTTGCCTTAAGCATATTTAAAGCTTCGGGAAATTTTTCAATAATTTGGGCGGCTACATCATCGTAGTTGATTTGTTCGGTTTCGCTAATTACTCCAGGCATTAAGAGAATGTCGCACGGGTTAATAGAGGTGGATACGGGCTCGTCACTTTCGGTGAGATAGTTTTTGATATCCATTGCCGCATCCGCAAAAGAGCGGGCTAATTCTCGATTTATATTACTTGGTTTAGTTTTATTTTTGGAGTAAAACTCGATAGTAAGGTCGAATTTACCGCGAGAAAACAAAGACTTGATAATTTGATTGATGTCGAATTCTCGAGCTAGTAAAAAATCAGGTAGACGGCAATTCATATCAAGGAAGCGATTGTTTACACTTTTAACGTTTATGGTAAAACTACCACTATCTAATTCTCCTTTTAAGCTCGCAAATCCGGTCATGCTATAGATAGACATATTTATTTCCTTGTTTATAAACCCAAAATATTTATAGCGTAATATTGCCATAGTTTTAATTTAAAGTATTATACGTATGTTGCAAAGGAGAAATGAAGTTATGCAGGAATACAAAAAACAATTTATTGAACTAGCATTACGCAAAAACGTTCTTCGTTTTGGGGAATTTACCTTAAAGTCTGGTCGTGTTAGCCCATACTTTTTTAACGCTGGTTTATTCTGTACAGGTCAGGATTTAGCAGAGCTTGGGGCTTATTATGCTGAAGCATTGGTTGAATCTGGTCTTGAATATGATGTGCTTTTTGGTCCGGCATATAAAGGGATTCCTATTGTAGCTGCAACTGCAGTTTCATTAGCGACAAAATTCGGTCAGGAAGCGCCATGGGTATTTAACCGTAAAGAAGCTAAAGACCATGGCGAAGGTGGTAATCTCGTAGGTTCTGCATTGAAGGGCCGAGTCGTGTTAATTGACGACGTGATTACAGCGGGTACTGCTATCCGTGAATCAATGCAAATTATTGCGGCAAGTGGCGCTTCTTTACAGGGTGTATTAATCGCTCTTGATCGTCAAGAAAAGGGTAAGGGCGAACTTAGTGCTATTGGTGAAGTTGAAAGAGACTTCAACACTAAAGTTGTTTCCATTATTACCATGTCTGATTTGATTAGTTACCTTGAAACTAAGCCAGACCAGGTAGCTCATCTTGAAGCTATGAAGAAGTATCGCGAAGTTTATGGCGTTTAAGCGTTAGATTTTGTGGTTAAAGTTTCGAATAAACTAAAAACGGAGGTCCAAGCCTCCGTTTTTTAGTTTATATTTAATTTATAGCGTAAGGTAAATATTTACCAAACTGTTACTATTAACCGTTAACAACAGTTACAGTATTAAATGGAATATTGACGCCAGCGTTGGTAAGTGCGCTTACAGCTTGTTCTATATTGTCAAAGTAAACATTCCAATAATCAGCGCCCTTAACCCAAACACGGCAAGTGATATTGATAGAAGAAGCGGCAAGTTCACCAACAACTACAGTGATGCCATCTTCTTTGATGATACGGCTATCATTATTAAACATTTCAGTAAGAGCTGCTTTAGCTTTAGCAATATCAGAGCCGTAAGCGATCCCAAAACTAAAATCAACACGTCTTTTTCCCATACGTGAATAGTTCACGATGGTACCAGAGCCTACAGCGCTGTTTGGCACAATGATAACCTTGTTATCAGGGGTGAGCATAGTGGTGGTAAAGATGGTGATTTCTTCTATAGTCCCTGTCTTACCAGCAGCTTCAACGGTTTCACCAACCTTAATTGGTCTGAAGATTAAGAGTAAAACGCCAGAGGCGAAGTTGGCAAGAGAACCCTGCAAAGACATACCAATAGCAAAAGATGCCGCACCGATGATAGCAACGAATGACGCTGTTTGAATGCCTAAACGACCAAGAGCTGCCGTTACTACGAAGGCTAAGATGGCGTACTTAAAGATGTTGCTGATAAATTTAGCTACAGTTGCTTCAACTTTAGAGCGGTTAAGAACTTTAAGTGAAACAGAAGACACCACGCGAGCTACGAGCCAGCCAATGATGAGAATAGCCAAGGCATAGATGATGTTGGTGCAGAAATCAAAAATAAACTGCTGATTACTTTGGAAGTAGCCAATTGGATCGTTGAAAAGCTGCGGATTAATGATATCTGCAGTGTTTTCAGCGGTTTTTACTACGTTTTCAGTAGCCATATAATTCACCTCTTTGGATTGTGTAATATATTAGTTTATTTGGTGCCGGTAGAACCGAAACCATTTTCCCCGCGTTCGCTCTTTTGAAATTCTTCTACCAATTCAAAAGATGCTTGCACAACAGGTAAAAATACTAATTGAGCAAGACGAATGCCAGGTTCAATGGTGAACGGTTCGTGTCCTCTGTTCCATGCTGAAACCATTAGTGGGCCTTGATAGTCAGAGTCGATAAGTCCAACTAAGTTCCCTAAAACAATCCCATTTTTATGACCGAGCCCAGATCTTGGTAAGATTACTGCGCAAAGGCTAGGATCGCGGATATAGATTGATATACCTGTTGGAATTAATTTGGTCTCACCTGGGTTTAAAACTAAACTTTCTTCGGGCATAGCGTAGAGATCAATCCCAGCAGCCCCTAGAGTTTTATATGAAGGCAGAGGGAACTGGCTGTTTTCACCAATGCGTTTATCGAGAATTTTTAGTTCGATTTGCTTTGTAGATGGCATGAGTTACTCCGTTGTATGTGTTATCGGATTTATGGTTGACATTATAAGAGCAAAAAATTATTTTTGGCTCCAAAGCGTTAAACCATGCGTTGTTCAACAATATTGTGGTTATAAAGTGCTAATTTTTCAAGCCGACTAAAAAACGTTACATTTAGAAGTGGCAGCTTGAAAGTTTTATACTTGAACTATTTAAATGTTAGGAAAGATGATTAAGTTTTGCGCTAAAAATTTCGATTAAAGCGTGGCCAATTTCAAGTTTAGAGGCTGGGCCAAATTCAACTTTTTCTGCGTCTTTGGCATATACACAAACTTTGTTTTGTTCACTGCCAAAGCCTAAACCAGCAACGCTCACGTCATTGGCCACAATATAATCTGCGCCTTTTGATTCAAGTTTTTTAAGAGCATTGGCTTCAACGTTTGTGGTTTCGGCAGCAAATCCAACGACTACTTTTGGTCTTTTGGGAGCATGTCCTGTTAAAGCAAGAATATCTGGGTTTTTGACTAAGGTTAAAGTAATGGTGTCAGTCCCAGGCTCTTTTTTGATTTTTTGTGGGGCGATTTCTTGCATTCTAAAGTCAGCCACCGCCGCGCAGGCAATGAATAAAGATGTACCTTCAAGATAGTTCTGAACAGCTTCTAGCATGTCGTTAGCGGAGGTGATAGGAACTAGAGTTACGTTTTTAGGTGGTTCTATGTTTACAGGTCCACTAATAAGAATAACCTCCCCTCCGGCGTCTTTAGCAGCTTTTGCTAGGGCATAACCCATTTTGCCAGAGCTTTTATTGCAAATAAAACGTACAGGGTCGATATTTTCGACGGTAGGGCCGGCGGTAATAATTACTTTTTTCCCGGCGAGAGGGAGATTAGAGTCTTTAATAAGCAATTTAACAGTTGCTGTTAAAATTTCCTCAGGTTCACTCATACGCCCAGAGCCATTTTCCCCACAAGCTTGAAAACCATTATCAGGACCAACAATCGCATAACCACGTTCTTTAAGGATGGTAATGTTTTCTACTGTAGCTGGGTTTTCTAGCATATGCTTGTTCATGGCTGGAGCTAGGATTATAGGACAAGGGGCGGCTAAAGTAGCAGAGGTTAAAATATTATCGGCAAGCCCAAGTCGAATTTTAGCTAAGGTATTGGCAGTAGCAGGGGCTATAATTACTAAATCCGCATCGGCCACGATGTTAATATGATCGATTCCATTTTCAGAAAGAGGTTCGAGAGTTTCAGTTAAAACAGGGTGTCCCGATAAAGCTTGTAGGGTTACCTTTCCAATGAAAGCTTGAGCTTTTGCGGTCATCATGACATGAACATCGGCGCCTGCTTTTTTTAAGAGTCTTACTAGGTACGCAATTTTGTATGCAGCAATACCACCAGTTACGCCGACAACTATTTTTTTATCTTTAAGCTTCATACTGTTTTTTCTCGGATCGGGATCCTAGCTTTAGGCTAAGAAGGTTCATAAACTTTAATCTTAGGCTTTTATTTTAACTTTTTTCTGAGCAAAAGTGAGGCCAAGCTTGTTTTAAATGTAGGTGTCGTTATAAATTGTGGCGAAAAACCCACACGCTTGCGTGTGGAATGAAAGCCACTTTTTTCTATGAAAAACTATATTTCTACTACTTGACATTAGTATAGAACAATATATAGCCTAAACGTTAGGAAGATTGACTGTACTTCCTTGTCGTAAGACGGAAATTTATCTCTAATGTGGTCGTAGGACTCTTTGGTAATGAAAGTCCTGATTCAAACAGATTTATATTTGTAATCCCAAAGCCTGAAAATGGTGTACGATTACAAGCTACACTTGGCAATCAGAACCCCACGGGCTTACCCATGGGAGCAGTCAGATCTATTGATTATGTAAAAATAGGTTATCAAAATTCATCTTTTGTGATATCATACGCCCGTCTTTTATAGACTACAGTTTTTTTCAGCGTTTTGACCATAGAAGATGCGCTATGCTGAAGGGATAAACAATAGTTTAAACCACAGCCTGAACCCGCTGATTGCAGTTGTGGAATGTTGAAAAAAAGGTGCAAATCTCCTCTTAAATTAAAGAGGTGGAAGCATCATGCCTCCATAGCTGTATGGTGAATTATGTCTTTTTTTGTTGCATTAATTGTAATAATATTGTATAAAGGCGCACCAACAACTTTTTTGTTATACTGCCTTGAAGTATTATGTCCTTCTGGGTTGTTAAATTTAAATTTTTAATTTTAAAATTTGGAGTGACTGACATGTCAAGAGTATGCCAGGTTACGGGTAAGCGTCCAGCAGTGGGTAATAACCGTTCTCACGCAAAGAATGCAACTCGTCGTCGTTTCCTCCCAAATCTTCAGACTCATAGATTTTGGGTAGAATCAGAAAACAGATTCGTTAAACTTCGTTTAACTACAAGAGCAATGCGTACTATCGATAAAGTAGGTATTGATGCTGTATTAGCAGATATGCGCGCTAATGGCGTTGAAATTTAAGGAGAAAGCAGATGGCTTCTAAAGGTGGTCGCGAAAAGATTCGCTTAAATTCAAGTGCTGGTACTGGTCATTTCTACACTACTACCAAGAACAAGCGTACAATGCCTGAAAAGATGGAAATCAAAAAGTACGATCCAGTTGTACGTCAGCACGTTGTATACAAGGAAGGTAAGATCAAGTAATTGGTCCTTACTGTTCTGATAAAACCCGGCTCTGCCGGGTTTTTGCGTATTATTAGCCTTAAAATTTGCGAGGTAAAAAATGCCGGAATTACCAGAAGTTGAGGTGACATTAAGGGGGATTGCCCCAGTGCTCAAAAACTCTGTAATCAAAAGCTTTGTCCTGCGTTGTGAAAAATTAAGAACAGAAATTTCTCCAGCGTTTAAAACCCTTAAGGATTTAAAAGTCTTGTCTTATGCAAGACGGGGAAAATATATTGTGATTACGACGTCTAGTGGTTTCATATTGCTGCATTTAGGTATGACTGGTCATTTGGCTGTTTGGGCGCCAAATAAAGCTCCTAATCCAGGTCGCCATGATCACATAGATATTTTGTTAGATAGTGGTTACTTAATTCGCTTTAATGATCAACGTAGGTTTGGTTTATTTGAATGGTATCCGAAGCCACAAGATGTATATGAGTGTAAATGGCTTAAAGTATTAGGGCCAGAACCACTAACCGATAAATTTACAGGGGGTATCCTAAAACAAAGCTTAGCGCGTCGTAAATCACCCATTAAAGAAGTACTGATGAATAGCCATGTATTAGTTGGGGTGGGTAATATATATGCGAGTGAAGTGCTATTTAGGACGAAAATCAATCCGCTAACTCCTGCTTGTAATATATCTCTAGATGATTGTGAGCGTTTAGTGGTAGCGATTAAAGATATTTTGACGGCTTCAATTGCGTGTGGGGGCACTACAATTAGAGATTTTTCAGGAGCGGATGGTAAGCTTGGCTACTTTGTAGGCAATTTGCAGGTTTATGGGCATGCAGGTGAAGCTTGTCCGCTTTGTGGGACTAAGATTGAACAAAAAACGTTAGGTGGCAGAAGTACATTTTTTTGTCCACATTGCCAACGTTAAACGAACTCTTCCAAAAAAATGCCACTATTAGTAGTTAATAGTGGCCTTGCCTTTATTTTAGGAAATGATTCTTTAGGTAGGATGCAACAGGTTTCGGCACAAAGGCGTCAGGTTGCCCTTGGTGGCGGATAAAGTCGCGCACTAAAGTTGAAGAGATAAAAGCGACATTGCTACTAGCAGGCAAAAGTACAATTTCAAGTTCTGGCATGACCGCTTTATACATCCCGAGTAAGGTCAGTTCAAATTCGCAGTCTATGATGTTACGAACCCCTCGCACTAGGACATCAGCCTTTTTCTCCACTAAGAGATTTATCGTTAGCCCATTATAGCTTTCAACTGTAACATTAGGGATATGCGCTACGCTTTCTTTAGTGAGTGCGGTTCGAGTTTCGATGTTAAGAAGAGGACTTTTGGCGTCACTACTTGAGACAGCGACGATTACATGGTCATATAGCTTTGAGGCGCGATTAATAATATCCATATGGCCAAGAGTAATCGGGTCAAAGGTTCCCGGATACACAGCGATCATTTGGTTACTCCAAGTTAAAATCTGCGCATATTCTATCAAATGATTTCTTTACCATGTTAGTATTTATTTTTTGCATGGCTGATTTATTGTGTACTCTGGTTCGCCATTTGATTTCAGATGGGTTCGGATGCTCTTCTTTTATGCAATCATCGTAAACAGAAACCACATAGTCCAAAAAGTTTCTTGGCCCTACACGCTGAGGGTTATGATGAGCATAAAGCCCAATTACAGGGGTGCCAACTGCGTTAGCCATATGGACGGGGCCACTATCAGGAGCGACGACAAGTGAGGCTTTAGCAATGAGACCTAGCATTTCGCGTAAAGATGTTTGACCAACAAGATTTAGCACTTGTTCCGACTTAACTGTTTGCTCAATTTCATTAGAAATTTCACGCTCTAGGTAGGATGGCCCCCCACAAAGAATTACTTCAAAACCCTTAGTTAGGGCGTAACGCGCTATTTCGACATAACCAATGGTGGTCCAATTTTTATATCTCTTAGAAGTGCAGGGGGCGATAATGAGGGTTTTGTCCTCTGGCTTAATATATTTTTGAGCGACTTTATAATCGTCATCGTCCAAGTGAAAATTCCATTTAGGAGTTAAGTCTTGGCACCCAATTGCGCCGGCAAAAGCCATAAAACCATCAAGTACATGAGGAAAATCAGGGGAGGTAACTTTTTCGTTAGTAAAAAAACGTTGTCCGTCACAGGCTCTAGTTGCATCAAAACCTAGTTTTCTTTCAGCTTTGACACAAAGTGATAGCATGCTCGCACGTAGTGCGCTTTGCATATCAAGAAGACAAGTGAACTTTTGATTATTTAGCTGCTTTTTGACGGCTAAAAAACCTTTTAAACCTGCTTTTTTGTCGTAAGTAACTAAGTTGATTCCCGGGATCTTGCTAAATAAAGTAGCTTCGTTTTTACCTACAAGCCAAGTAATGCTCTCTGGGTTTAGTTCCCTTGCGATACATTGAACCGCTGCTAAAGCGTTGATGCAGTCACCAATGGCAGAAAGGCGAAGAATACAAATTGAGTTACTAGTTGTAGTTTTCATAAGCTGGGGTCCTAAAATTTTTTTTTGAGGCCTAAAGTCCAAATGATGACAATTGATTTAGCGGTCCGGCGTGATATTAGTTATACTATGTTTCAATAGACATTGGCATTTTTTAATACAAAAGCATTTCCATATTGTGGATGCCATGGAATAATTTGCTGCATTCGAAATATCTTGTGGGGGTTTATATGGCACGTGAACTAGAAAAGATTGTTGTTAGGGATAAGAATACCACCTATTGCTACAATCCGTCTATTCTTGGCGATGAAATGACGGCGTCAGATCTTGCTTCAATGTTTGATGTTGATGCTTATCGTAAAGCCAATAAAGTCTTAAAAGTTTTTCGGGGGCGTGGGGAAACATATTTGGTGGCTGATAAAGAAGATCGCCATTTTATTATTCGTCACTATTGGCGTGGCGGTTTTATCGGTAAATATTTAAAGGACAGATTCCTTTCTGTTTTTGGTGATGCGAATCGAGCTGAACAAGAATTTAATATTCTGACAGTTATGCTTAAAATTGGTTTACCTGTACCTAAGCCTGTAGTTTCTCGCATGGTGAAAAATAGTATTTATTGCCGTAATGATATTATTGTTCAAGAAATTCAAGGTGCCCGTAGTTTGTTTGATGCTTTAAGGGATCGAGGCACAGAGGATTTTAAAGAAACCGATGGGCTTACACGTCATATCACTATTGAAGATGAAGAAGTCATTAAAATAGGCCAATGTATTGGGATGATGTTAGCGAGTGGGGTTTACCATAGTGACCTTAACATTCATAATATTTTAATTGATGGGGCTAAGAATCCTTGGATCATTGATTTTGATAAATGTTCTTTGTGTACTATTACGCCACGTCGTTACAAAAAAATTGTCGATAGATTAGTGCGTTCTATAGACAAAGAAAAGATGCTACACAAGGGGCTTAAATGGTCTAATAAGCGTACAGAACTCTTACTAGATGTAATTGCTAAGGCCTTCAATGCTAATGCAGTAAAAAAGGATATCTTAGTTGGCGCATATGCTCAATAACTAGGCCTTTACCTAATTTAGTCGTCTTTTAAATTTAAAGATTTCGTTTGGAAAATACCAAAAGCCGCATATAAATGTGGCTTTTGGTTATCGGCTGACGCAGGATACAACCTGACGTGGATTTGGCTGTGCTCGCTCTAGTCTAGTTTAATAAATTTTTTAATAGTAGCTAACGTTTTAGCGGTAGCTCCACTATTGGCCTCTAAAAATGAAGTGGCCCGATGACACATTTGGTTTCGAAGCTCTTGGTCTTTAAGAAGCTCTAGGAGTTTAGCTGGTAGTTCGTCAAGCTCAATGCATAATGAAGCTTCTTCTTTTTCTAGATCGGCGTAAATTTTTTTGAAATTTCGCACGAATGGACCGCTGACCACGGGGCGATTGCAAGCAATAGCTTCAAGTGGATTATGTCCGCCAATATCGACCAAACTACCTCCCATAAGAACCAATGTAGCACAACCAAAATAAAATGGTAGTTCCCCCATAGAATCACCAAGTAGGATATCGGATTGAGGTGTTAGATCATTTTGGGAGCGTCTACTAGTTTTAAAACCTTTGGCCCGACAAAGTTGGAATACGTGGGCAAAACGTTCCGGGTGACGTGGAATGATAATCAAGAGTAGTTCTGGTAATTCCTTTTTAATCTGTTGGTAGATGCTTAAGACCTGTTCTTCCTCACCTTCATGGGTGCTAGCAACCGCAAGGACAGGTCTGCCTTTTATTAGCCGAGTAAATTGCGCACTTTCACCCTGATATTGTTGGTCCATTTTGACATCAAATTTTAGGGAGCCTGTAGTCTCAATAATCTGAGGCGCAAGATTAAGTGAAGCAAAGTTAGCTGCATCTTGTTTGGATTGACAACAAATATGGGTTAAATGTTGACCTACGGCCACAGTAAAAAGGGCCCCAAGTTTATGGTAACGCGCGGTGGAGCGCTGAGAGAGTCTAGCATTTATCAAAATACATGGAATGTTTTTTTGATGTAGTGCGGACAGTAAGTTGGGCCATAATTCTGTTTCCATGATAATTAGGCCTCTTGGTTTTACTCGGTTAATAAATCTTTTGACGGCACAGACCGAATCGAGTGGCACATAGAGATGGGTTACGTTTTGGGGCATCTTACGATAGAGTTCACGTGCCGTTGTGGTTGCGGTCGTGACTACTATATTAAGGCTAGGGTTTTCAGTAGCTAAGGTCCGAATAAGAGGGATGGCCCCCATGCTTTCCCCAACGCTTACGGTATGAAACCACAAAGGTTTGTGGTAATCAATTTTTGGTACCACACCTAAAAATTCCCACGCTCTGTGGCCATAAGGAGGTTTTTTGCGTCGGCAAAACTGAAATAAGGCGATTATTGGCGCAATGATGGTGGTGGTTACTTTATAAAGTAAGAGCAAAAGCTTTATTTTGAGCATAAATCTGGCCATTTTTCTTGAAGTTTAGTCCAAACAAGTTCTGGTTTAATATGCTTTAAGCAGGCAAAGGTTCCAAATCGACATTCGCGCTTGAAACATGGGTGGCATGGTTCTTCAGATTCAATAATGAGGGCATCGTCGGTTTGTGGAGGAGTGTAGCGAGTACTAGTAGAACCAAAAACAGCTGCTAAGCGTGTACCTACAGCAGCGGCAATGTGCATTAAACCGGAATCATTGCAGATAACTAGTTTACAAGCTGATAATAAATCGATGGCTTCTTCGATGGTAGTTTTGCCGGCAATGATACGGACACGCTGTTTAAGAGCTTCAGGTATATGACTTACTACTTCTTCCCCCGTCGCAACATCTTTAGGCGAACCAAAGATCCACACCTCGCTTTCAGAATTGTTTTCTAGATAACGTTGCGCGACATAAGCATAGAATTCAGGTGGCCATTTTTTGGCGGGGCCAAATTCAGCCCCTGGACATAAACCAAGTGGGGCTTTAGTAGAAACTATGTTGAATTTACTAAATAACAACGTAGCAGTAGGTAGTGGTTTAACCGTAAGTTGTGGTCGGAGAATGGTTTTTAGATCGTTTCGATCGTGCATATCTTTTTTAGGATAAGCCAGAGCGCTGTATCTTTCTACTAAAAGAGGGAACCGTTCTTTACCTGTGCGTAGGTCGTTTAACAAAAGATAACGACTTTCACCCTTCCAACCTGTGCGTTTTTTAATGCCTGCAAAAAGTGGAATTAAAGCACTCTTCCAAGAGTTAGGCAAAATAAAAGCCTGATCATAATGGGCTAGTTTAAGACTGCGACCTAACGCCCAACGTCCTTTTAAAGCAAAACTACCATGGCCAATTGGCATCAAAATCGTACGGTCTACTTCTGGCATGCGGTTTAAAACGTCAAGACACCACTTAGGCGCTAAAACATGCAAAGTAGCGTCGGGATATTGTGATTTAAGGGCTTTATAGAGACATTGTGACATGACAAGATCTCCAATCCAAGAAGGGGCTACAACCAAAATACGCATGATAATTTTTCCTGTTAAACGGATAATGCGACGTTTGTCGCTTTGATGGTATTTTAATGTATTTTGGTTAAAAAGATCTTGTTAGAAGAGAGTCTAGGGCTTTAATTTGAAGGATAAAGTCATTTTAGATGAGTTATTCACAGGTGTAAACCGAAAAATTTAAAATATTTTTGTGTATAATCTTTTGAGGCTGTTATTATGCTGTGAATAAGTGCGTGTGCAAGTTTGTGGAGTAAAAAAAACGGCATTTTATGCACAAGAATTCACAATGGATTCACAAGAAGAGCACAAAATTGTGAGGCCAAAACTGTGTAAGAATCAAGTTTTGGCCCATGTTAGTAGTTAATTTCCCAAAGAGAAATTGGGCCAAGCTAAAAAGTGGAAATGGCAGGGTATAGTTTGTGTTTAAGTTGTATTTTTCCTGTGATAATTTGTGAATAATTTAGTCCAAAATGTAATTAAAGGTCAAAATAGAATCTTTTTCGCATTAATATTTGGTTGGAACATGATTATTGCTAGTAAAAGCGCTTGAACAGATTATTTTTCGGTCAGAATCGTAATTATTAGGTACAATGTATACAACCTTTTGAAAGTTCCCAGTAGCATGAAAACTGGAGAGAAGAAAGCTTTAAGCTTAAGGATATATTCATGATTATAGTAACAGGTGGTGCCGGTTTTATCGGTAGTAATCTCGTTAAAATGCTTAACGAACGTGGGCATAAAGATGTGGTTGTGGTCGATGATCTAACTGATGGTACAAAGTTTAAGAATATTGTTGATTTAGATATTTTCGATTACATGGATAAAGACACATTCATGGAACGAATTTTAAAGGGTGACAACTTTGTAGAATGGGGCACCATTGAGGGTGTATTCCATGAAGGCGCTTGTTCTTCTACCACCGAATGGAATGGTAAGTTCATAATGGAAGTAAATTATGAATATACAAAGAACTTGTTCCACTACTGTATTGCTCGCCATATTCCGTTTATCTACGCTTCATCTGCTGCAACTTACGGTGGTCGTACCGATAACTTCATTGAAGGTCGTCAATATGAACAGCCGCTCAATGTATATGGTTATACTAAGTTTTTGTTCGATGAGTACATGCGCAGATATTTGCCAAAGCTTACTTCCCCTGTAGTTGGTCTTAAGTACTTTAACGTTTACGGGCCACGTGAAAATCATAAAGGCACAATGGCCAGTGTAGCTTTCCATTTAAATAACCAAGTTTTAAAAGGTGAAAATCCTAAGTTGTTCCAAGGGACTGATGGCTATCCTGACGGTGGGCATATGCGTGACTTTGTTTACGTTGAAGACGTATGTAAAGTTAACCTTTGGTTCTTAGAACATAAGGGGCCATCTGGGGTTTATAACTGTGGTACAGGTAGAGCTGAACCATTTAGTAACATTGCGAAGGCGGTAATTAAGTACCATGGTCATGGGGAAATTGAATATATTCCATTCCCTGATCATTTGCGTGGTCGTTATCAGTCATTTACTCAGGCTGATTTAACTAAGCTTAGAGCTGCAGGATGTGACATTGAATTTAAGACTGTCGCTGAAGGTGTAGCTGAATATATGAAGTGGCTTAACGAAAAGAAGTAAAATTATTCCATGGTCACTGTATTTTCAACTTATCATTTAAACAAGGCGCTTAGCGTAAGAGACTATCTTAAAGCTCAAGGTATCAACGCAGAGATCGGAAGAACTGGAGTTTCGCATCTAGTGCTTTGCACAGAAGATGAAGCTTTTAAAGCTCGCCGTTTGTTAGCGCAAATCGAGAGCCATGAAGATTATGCCCAAAAAGTGATGGGAGCCTCTTGGGAACAAGAAAGCAGTGATCGTGGTTCAACTCCTATTGTTTGGCCTAATGTCATTCAGCATTTTAAGCAAGTTAAGTTTACTGGGGCTATATTGCTATGCTGTGCGCTAGTTTTTGGTTTGCAGTTAATTTTTGATGGGGGAAACCCTAAGCCTATTTTTGACGCCCTGTCTTTTGATAGTGTCGCTATCATTAGTGGTTTTGAGATTTGGCGGGTGCTAACTCCTGCGATAATGCATGGTTCGTGGCTACACATCATTTTTAATTTAGTGATGTTTAATTTTTTAGCCACTCCTTTAGAGTTACGCCTCGGTTGGGGACGACTTTTAACCATTGTGGTGGCAAGTGCAGCTATAGGTAATATCTTCCAATATTATATTGGGGGACGCGTAGGCAATTTTTACGGGCTCTCTGGAGTCGTATATGGTCTAACCGGTTATTTAGCTGTAATGAGTCGTCGACCTGACTTAGCCCATGGTTTACGGATCATTCCAGGGTTATTCTTAGTCTCGTTGTTGTTCCTAGTTATTTCATTCTTGTTTATGTCTGACATTGCAAGTTATTGCCATTTAGGTGGTTTGTTAGCAGGTTTAGCCGTAGGCGCAATTGACCTAATTAAATTTGCCCAAAATAAAAGTGCTTAGTTAATTTATGGAATTAAATCCAAATTTTGGCTAGGTAATTAACAACCATTAACGTTATAAGGCCACAAGGTTTTTGCAATGTGGCCTTAAAATCAGAGTTTATAAAAACGTTTATTGCACTAAATATTCTGTAAAAATTACGTTTTTCACGATCCGGCGCCCCACACATTCGTCTGTTAGATCGGTAATTTTTTTACGTATTTCAGCTTGGATTGTTTGTCGGTTGGTATTGCCGGCGACAGATTTAGCTTCTTCATATCTTTTAGAGCTTAAGATGGTCACAATGGCGTCACGCAGTAATGGATCGTGTTCTTCAAGTAATGTAATGTCTCTAGAATCGGCAACCGAAATAACGACAGAAACTTTTATATAATTAAGTTTGGTCCCATTGTTACTTAAATTAGTTAAAAAAGGTTTCATTTCATAATAACCGGTTACAGGGAGAGCACTAGCTTCTTCTTCTGTTTTTTCCTTGCTATCACTTGAAGCAACTGCCGGCAACACAGTAGTTAAACTGGCGAAACAAATGCAAGATATCGTGAGCAATTTTGATAAAAATTTAAAGGCCATAAAAAATTCCTGTATTGTTTATGAGCGGTAACTAGTTAGTCTTTAGGGTGGCAATTTTGTGCACTGGCAATAATGGACCAACTGCGTTTACAAGTTTCATAAGTTTGAGTTCATTTTTAGTAAACATATCACTGTCATCATCAAGAGTAATGTAATTATGGCGTAATAACGTTGCATACATAACACGGAAAACAGTTGGTTCGGCAAACTCTGGTGAGTTGTCCGTGATATCAGCTGGTAATTCACGCCCACGCTTGATGGCAAGTTCAATAAATGAAGCTTCATTTAATGTTTTGTCGTCATGAGACATAATTACTTCAACCCCTATAAGATAACGGATTAGGTTTAAGTGAATACATTCACTCAAAATAAAAAGATGTTCTCTTTTGGCTGGGTTTAAAGAGTACAGTCCCTGACTGCAAATAATGTATTCATGGAGCTGCAGAACTTTTAAATAGTTTTTAATAGAGTCGTTGAGGATATCTTCTCTAATTGGACAATATAGCTCATGTCTCAAGAAATAAAAAACGTTTCTAGTGTGGGTTACCACATCTTCGTAGTTAATACTTTTATGTACAAAGATAATGGTTGCAATGAGTGCTGGTAAAGCAAAGAAGTGCAAAATATTATTTCTAAAGTAGGTTAAATAAATAATTTGTTTGGCCGAAGGTGAGGCCACTTCTTCGTCTTGTTGCTTAATAACATGAAATGGATGTAACTCCATAGCTTGTTTAACCATTACGCTGCCAGGGATCTCTGGTAGGGCAATGTTTAAATTGCTATTTTTAAGGAGCATGAGGTAGAAGTTAATTACTTCCGCTAGCTTTTTCAGGGACAATTTATGTTTGCCAACTGAAAGGAGGGCTAAAGCTGATAAATTAAGCCCATTTACGGCGGCTGAAGCGTTGAGGTTCATGATAATTTCGTCAGACAAGAGGTTTACGGTATCATGAAGCCATTCTGGACGCGCGAGGCCATTTTCTTGAATACTGTTACGCCAATTGGGTACGTGTTCACGGAGGAAAGTCGGTAGGGTAATAGGTTCCCCAAAAGTGACGTAACCACGCCCATAGTAACGAAATCTTTTGTAAATATTTAACAAATTCCAGGCGCTTTCTTTTTCTTTTTTGGCGCCTTTTAATTCGTCCATGTAAGCGTTTACTTCCATGACCTTTTCGTAGCCAAGATACATCGGAATAAAGGTTATAGGGCGTTCAATGCCTCGCAACTGAGTTTGAACTGCCATCGCTACAATCCCAGTTCTAGGAGGTAGGGTGCGTCCTGTTCTTGAGCGTCCCCCTTCAATGTAGAACTCCGTGCTGTATCCTTTCATAAAGAGGGTGCTTAAATACTCCCGAAATACTGCTGTATAGAGTTTATCGCCCTTGAACTTACGGCGCATAAAAAAGGCGCCACATTTACGTAAGAATTTACTGATTGGGAAAAAGTTAAGGTTGTTGCCGGCAACTACGTGAGGTACGACTAGACCTTCTTTGGTAAAGACGTATGAAGTTAAAAGGTAATCCATGTGGCTACGGTGGCATGGGATATAAACGATTTCATGCCCTGAGTGGATAAGCTCACGCACTCTTTCGGCTCCATGCACCGATAAGCCTTGATATAGTTTATTCCAAACCAAATGTAAGATGGCCCCAAGGCAACGTATAAGGTGGTAGGAAATATTAGAAACTATTTCATCAAGCATTTGATAGGCTTGATTCTTAATTTCAGTATGATTTTTCCCCGTTTCGCGCATGACTTCATTGATAGCAGCTTCAATATTAGGGGACTCTAAGAGTTCATTGATAAGGGCGGCGCGATTCGGAAGTCTTGGGCCAATAATGTCTTTGTAACGTCGTTCAAAATGTAATCTACAGGCGCGGGCGAGGATGGTCGACGTATCGTGTTGCTTATTAGGGTGAGTGATAAGGCGTTTTAGTTGAATCGGGCCAGAGCAAACCGTCATATTGTCATAACCAAAAAACATTAACCGGAAAAACTTTTTAAAGGCGGTCATTGGTTTATTAACATCATCTCGACAGGTTTCGTTTTCATGGCCTGGGTTTCGAGACCACACGATAGTTACTGGAATGATTTGTAATTGAGTATTGTTTAATTGGCAGTGAGAGATCCAACGAGCAAAGATTTTTTCAAAATGGTAGTCACAAACATTGTTGTTGAAAAACCAATTGACCTTTTTCATATAAGCGGTACGCGGAAAATCTTCGCCTCCAATTTCTAGACGAGAAAAAGGGTTAGGTAAGCCGTTACGTTTGGTAAGTTTTTCTAGGGTAAGTAGATCTGAAATTGAATTTGATTGCATTACGTAGACTACAGGTATGTTCGGATCATAACCTGTGAGTTCTGATTTCACATCATTAGTTCTGGTGCAACATTTCGCAAAATATTTTACTGGCAGATAGAATACTGCTCTTTTTAGTAAAGTAGACCACATACTCACCTTCCTTCAATTAAAGGGAACGCACAGATGACGATAACGCTTGCTCCCGTTGCAATTACATCGGATGTCTCCGGAGTATGAGTGATCATACATTTTTTTTAACGTAAAGTATGTGAGATTTGTGTGATAAATAAAGGATTGGTGTTTTATGAGTCACATCCTTAGCTATTATTTACATTATAAAACAAGTGGCGTATCAAGCTTTCTAAGAAAAATTCTGGTTCAGTGCAAAATCTTGTGGAATTTGACTATTAGGATTAGGCCGGCGCCCCCTTAGTTGGGTTGGACTTCAAATAAAAGATGTTTCTACCGTCTTTCATCTATTAAAAAACACCCTGGTTTGTACAATCAGAAATGTGCTTTGAATAACCTTCTTTGTATTCATTAGCTTCATTACAGGATAGATAAGCATCTTGAAATTACCGCACTGCTATATCACGCCTATTGTGCGTTTTTAGCGCGGCAGAAATATAGAGTTGTTGGTTAATGTGTTAATGTAAGGTATGCTGTGATGCTATTGTTATTTAGCGATATATACATCGTTATCTGTGGCCCATCTGTAAAGCTCAAGAAGAGCATGTGCCACTTACTAGCCTTGATTTTACTAATGCAAAAACTCTTCCTAGGAGTAAATATTTTATCTCTTTTGGCGTTTAATCATATCAAGTGATGGCTTAAGTTAAAGTGCTCCTTTCACTTGAATACAACTTCGGTTCGACCATTACAACACCCACAATATCGCCGTCTGTTTGAATAAAAGATTCAAGCTTGGATTTAAAAAAAGAGTAGAAGAAATATGATTAATGCATAAGGTCTGTGTAGAATAGTTCATGGTAAGGATCTTTAGTTAGTGGTTTATTTTTTCCTATTTAAATCTTACTAAATTTTCTTACCACTTCAATTTTTCCCGTCTCGAAATTAGTCTAATTTTTATCAAACCCACATATTTTTACACAGACCCAAAATTCTTAGTTGGCGAATACGCTTCATAATGCCTGTTTGAGTACTCGTTCCTGTGCTATAATTTTCAATCATTTTGAGTGTGTTTTTAGGTGACTTTCAAAAGCACATAAGTAAGCTATAAGATTAGGTTTATTAAGCTAAAATCTGCAGCTTTAAACGGAGAGTAATCATGATTTGTTCGTGTGAACAAGACAATGAGAAGTTAGTGCAATATGCTCGGTTAGTTAGTCTTGCCGGGATTGTATCGGTGTGCACGGCTGCAACTTTGATTGTTATTAGAATTATTGCCTTATTATTGACTGATTCTTCTGCTATCTTAGCCTCATTAACAGATTCTGTTATGGATATCTGCTCTTCTATTTTCAACTTGATAGCCATTAAGTATGCCATGATGCCGGCAGACAAAGACCATCATTATGGACATTGGAAAGCTGAAGCTTTATCAGGAATTGGGCAATGCGCCTTTATTAGTGGCTCAGCATTATTTTTGGTGTTCCATGGCATTATGCGTATCATGCATCCCCAAAAGATCGAAAACATTGATGTCGGGATGGTGGTTACCGTAATAGCCATGATCATGACTATTGGCGTAGTGATATTGCAAACTTACGTGGCCCGTAAGACTAATAGTGTTGCTATTAAAGCCGATAGGTTGCACTACGCTAGTGATATTTTGTTAAACACTGGCGTCTTGGTTTCATTATTTTTATCTCACTTTGGGGTAATTCAGGCAGATGGCATTTTTGCGGTGTTGCTTGGTTTTTATATCTTCGGTAGTGCCATTGGTATTTTTAGAGGGGCGATTAGAATTTTATTGGACGCCGAATTGCCTCAGGAGGATATTGCTAAAATAGAAACCACTATCTTGGAAGTTCCTGGAGTTAGTGGCTTACACGATTTAAGAACGAGACAGTCAGGTCCATGTCAATTTATTCAAGCTCACCTTGAAATAGATAAAGATTTGACCTTAGAACGGGCTCATGAGGTCGCTGATGCTGCTGAAAATGCAGTGCATGAAATCTTCCCTGAAGCCGATATTACCTTGCACATGGAACCTGTGATGAAACACTAAGGTAAAGTGTAGGCTACCATGATGATTAAAGGTGGCTCAATGGCTGACCATTTTATAACCTTTACAGCTAAGTAAAACGGAATAACGAAAGCATGGCTCAAATACAAGCACAAGAAGAAATAGTACAGACCGTATGGAATAATATTCGAGCAGAAGCTCGAGAAATGATGACGCAAGAGCCAATGCTCGGGAGCTTTTTTTTACAATCCATTTTAAATCAGCAGACTTTTGCCGCTGCCTTGGGTTTTCAGTTGGCTAATCGTTTAGCTTCAGCGGTAATGCCAGCTGTGGTGTTAAGAGAGCTAATTAATGAAGTCTACAATAAAGATCCTAATGTAATCACGGCAGCAGCGCTCGACTTAAGAGCTGTCGTTGATAGAGATCCTGCAGTGGTTTATTATTCGTCTCCTCTTTTGTATCTTAAGGGTTTTTTAGCTATTCAATCTTATAGAGTTGCTCATTATCTTTGGATTGAAGGGCGACACGAAATAGCCTACTTCATGCAAAACCTAATCTCTATAACCTTTGGGGTTGATATCCACCCGGCTGCGAAAATCGGCCATGGGGTGATGTTTGACCACGCTACAGGTATTGTCATTGGGGAAACGGCAGTAGTTGGTGATAATGTTTCATTTTTGCATAATGTAACATTAGGTGGGACTGGGCACGAACAGGGCGACCGTCATCCAAAAGTACGTAGTGGGGTGATGATTGGTGCTGGGGCTAGTGTGCTAGGTAACATTGAAATAGGGGAAGGGGCCAAAATTGGGGCTGGTAGTGTAGTATTGCATCCAGTTAAGCCTCATACCTCGGTAGCTGGGGTCCCAGCGAAGGAAATCGGAATATGTCGTAGTGCGATGCCTTCTTTGGAAATGGACCAAGATTTGTAGTAAGGCGTCCATAAATTTAAAAATTAAATTCGGAAAACTAGTAAATGAAATCCATTGGTGGGTGTTTGTTACTTCTAGCTTGGTTGTTTGTAGTTTTTAATGCATACGTTCCAGGTGTTTTTCGGCATGTTTCGGCTTTGTTGTTGTGGCTGGCAGCCTGTATTCTTTTTTTTCAAGCTAATAAGGCATCACAGAAGCAAATTACTATTCTGTCGGTGGTGACATTAGCTCTTATTGGCTTGGTATATGGCCTAGGTGGAACAGTTGAGTGGGCTCGGTTTTTTGAGATCAACGAAACCATGTGTGCCATGTTTGCGGCGGGTAGCTTTTTAAGTTTAATAACGCATAAAGCCGAGCATAGGCAAAATTTAACCGGGGCAAAGGGGATTTTTAGTACCTATTGCGCGGCCAATATTTTAGGTGGAGTTATAAATTTAGCCTCTATTTATGTTATTGGCGATCGCTTGAGCCAAAAGGGGAAGCTTAGCCAAGAACAGGTGGAGTTGATTAGTCGTGGCTTTTGCGCCGCTGCCTATTGGTCCCCATTTTTTGTTGGTTGCGCCGTTGCTTTATCCTTATCTCATGGCATGGAATTAAGCGTAACAATTCCATGTGGGATTTTATTATCTCTTATCACCATGTTGGTTTCTTATGGGGAAATTCGGGCCTCATATCGTAAAAAAAGTTTTGAGGCTGCTAAAACAGGGAATATTGGACCTTCAATGGCTGATTTTGAAGGGTATTCTCTTAGTTTTAAAGAACTAAGATTGCCGTTGGCTCTTGTTTTAGGAGTGTTGCTCTTTCACTTGTTAGATCCAAGCCGTAGCATTTTGATTGTCATTTCGATTGTGGTACCAACAGTTGTTTTTATCGCAATGGAAAAGCAAAATTTTCGAACCAAAATCCATGACCAGATCCATGATAATTTCCCTTCAATGGGTGGGCAAATTGCTCTTTATCTAGTGGCGGGGGCTATGTCGACGGCTATTTTAGCGTTGCTTAAAGTAAAACATATCGACTTTTTAACGGGGCTTATTTCGTCGTTTGGTCCGCTAGAAGCGTTTGGAGTCCTGATTTTAATTGTCGCGATTTCATATTGCGGGCTCCACCCTATTATCACGATTTACTCCCTTATCCCTTTGTTGTTAAATTTTAATCCTGATCCAACATTAGTAGGTTTATTGATCGTAGTAGGCTGGGGACTAGGTATTACAGTTTCGCCTCTAAGTGCGGCCAACTTGTCTTTTTTAGGACGCTACCATACTTCGGGCAAAATGATTCTTAAAATGAACAAATTATTTGTTTTAAAGATCTTGTTGGCGTGTTTGGGGATTTTTTGGCTTGAGACTTGGCTTAAGTCTTGGTTAAATTTTTAATTCCTTAACGAGTTTTATATTGGGCTCAGGGGCAAGAGTATGGTATCCAAAGTTCAGGTTTTAACTGAACTCGGCAAGAAGTCCCCCACCTCTATAGGTGGGGGAGGATGTCACATT